>Ga0099825_1001415_pt1 | contig 30603 bp, 11 predicted proteins | sample SiratroredBW_FD_76838 | JGI IMG/M metagenome (GOLD analysis project Ga0099825, IMG submission 76838) | Root nodule microbial communities of legume samples collected from California, USA - Siratro red BW | ecosystem: Host-associated > Plants > Roots > Nodule | place: USA: California | collected...
ACCCTTATCGTTCTTTTTTTTTTCTTTTTTTATTTTATTGCATTTTTTTTTTTTTTTTTTTTCTATTAAGAAAAGTTGAGTGAAAACCTCTCCCTTCTTAGCATACTAGTGGAAGTCAAATAATTGCCAAGATGTGCATACCGGCACTTCGACCTTGACTGTTCATAAATCAACAATGTCAAATATTTATTATATTGACTTTGAAAGAAAATGTGTACAACTCTTTCTTTTTAAGTTGTTCCTTAACCCAAGATAAGTATGGATGGAGTCTTTTGTCTAATAGTCTAAGATAAGACTCGAGAGAAGAATTCTTCCCTTTTAAAAGCACTCTAAAAACTCTTCATCACAGAGAAAATAAATGGGCTATTTATAGCCTTCATATACCAAAATTCTAGGCCTAAAATGAAATGCAAATGTACCTTAAGTTACATGCAAATTCAAATTTAAAATCCTATCGGCTTTGGCCGAAAATGTAAACTAAACTTGGGAAAAAAAATTTGAATTTCAAAAGTCAAAATAAAATCAAGGAAAATCTAGTTGGCCAGGGGAATGGAAGCATGCATTTCATGCTTGGTTCTACTTTCCATGCTTTTTCACACTTGTCTACCTTCTTTTTGCTCCTTAAGATTTCTTTGACATTATGCTCACTTAGCCAAAATTTGCAACAGTTCTTCTTGGCTTTGGATGACTTTCATTTACTACTTCTTAACCCTCCAAAGTCCATGCCCCTAGTTTGTTGGACATAAGTCCAATTATAAAATTACTAATTGCATCTATTTTACATAAATGAAAATTTCTAAAATTTACATTCAAAATACACTTTAACAAAACATTTATTTTTTAAAACTATCTAACATCATCTTTATCCATGCATCAATTAGGAACTTACCTAGAGTACCAGTTCTTACTCTATTGTCATTGTTCCACTGAATAGTGCTTTGGTCATGGGATAGAAAAGTTTAAAATAAGTAATCTCTCCTTGTGAAAATTGAAGATAAGGTCAATTTTGACAAAATACAATTTGTAGGTGCAATTGAAGGAAAACTTGTAAACATCAAGAATGAAAATGGAAAGAAATTAGTCATAATGTTATCGCCAATTTGTAATTAGTATTGGCGGATGTTATTTTGTCTAGTGTTTATGCAGAAGAATGACGCAAAGTAGATTTACCTTCATTTCATCAAATTGTATCACATTAACTCACTTCACACAAAGAGTATTTTTGAAATATAAAAAAAAGTCTGCATATTTTTTCAAATGAGTGAGTCCAATTCAGTGATAGGCCAAATCAATAATTTGAATATCTTATTTACTCAACTTTTAGGTGTAGATGTCAACATAATTGAAAGTAAACATATAGGAATTTTACTTCAAAGTTTACTTGATTCGTATGATCAACTTATTATCAACATAACAAATAATAATACTGGCATATGTATACCCTTTTGAGAATATTGTTGAAGTTGTTCTTGAAGAAAAATCAAGAACAAAACTTTAAAGCAAACAAATGATTTAATGATGATGAGAAGTAAATCAACAAAACATGGCTTTAGTAGGATTTAAAATCATGGTATACGAAAGTCAAGAACAAAGAATCTCAAATGTTATAATTATAACATAATAGGGCACATTAAGAAAGAATATTGGCACAAGAAATATGGAGAAAATAACTATAAAGTAACACCAATCAATTATGAAGATAAATAATAACTTCACATGGATGGATAGTGAATTCAAATGTAAAGTGACACATGACTTCATACCAAGATTGATTTTGCACATATGGATCTATATAAAAGAGATTCATATTTGTGGGAAATTATCATGTCTTAGAAATTGTTTGAGTCTATACTATCAAATTTCAAATATATGATTATATTGTTCACACAACTTAACAAGTACAACTTATGAATGGTTGAACAAAGAATATACTATCTATTTAACAATTAGATGACCTCAGGTATAAGACCCACACTGACCGTGAGATATTAAAAGAGGTGAAAGAGAATCTAGTAGTAATGAAAGTAGATAAGATCACAACTAATTTATATGTGCTTTTGGGATTGAAGAAGCTCACACATCAATTATAGGGACAAGTCAAGACGAACAATGATGATGTAGTTTCATAGACTTAGTCATATGTTACAATAAGGTATGGAAACCCTTGTGGAACATTATCTCTTATCGGCATCAAGAAAGTTAATTTACCCTTTTGCAAACATTATGTGATAAAAAACAACATAAGTTTAAATTTTCCAAGGTGGCTACTATAAGCAAATACGTACTAAAAATTGATTCATTATGATGTGTCGAAATGAACAATAGTATTACTAGGAGGATATTTGTATCTTTCATTGATTATTACTCCAAGAGATTATGGGTCTATCCAATAAAAAAGAAGTCATGTGTGTTTTCAATGTTCAAGGAATTCAAAATGCAAGAGCTTGAAACTAGAAAAAAGGAACTGTGTCCCTGAGAGTATATATATGTTAAAGCTGGATGATCTAGCCATGAGATTATATGATCTAACAATCATTTATGTTATGATGTCTAGTCTCCAAAAACAAATACAATATAAATGATCCTTAATTTTAATGATAACAAATCATGTTTAATTTTGATTAACCAATATATTTTTTAAAAGCATGTTCAATAGGACAATCTAGAAGAATGTCTCTCTAAAAAGCTTAAACTATACTATGTTATTAAATAGTCGTATCCCTAAAAGTTGAAGATGTTCTTTTGAAGCTCATACAAGAAAAGAGATGACTGTTTAACACAATGTAAATCTAAGAGAATTTAACACCGTCTTGGTTATGTTATGTTCTCCATTATACCATTCTCATTTTAGAATTGGAGTTTCATGTTAGCAATACATGTTAACTTTTAATAACATCCTCTGTTACATAATCATTGAGGTGAATTTTTATATTGGTAATCTTCATTGGCATTTAATAAAATCCTTTCTTATGCAGTTAATTTAGGCGAAACTAATAACACAATCAGAACCTTTGATATTATATCCAAGTTTTGCACTTTAATAAAACTAAAGAAATTTTAAGGACTTCTTATTTCTAATTTTGTTTTTCATTCTTTGTTTCGAATCTTCAAGTTTCAAGATCCAATAACACGTTGTTCAAGAAATATCAGCCTTCAAATCACATAAGCTTAAAAATTACGAAGTTATCAAATTTTAAATTCATTCTTTGTTTCTAATTTTACTTTTAATTTTAAGTATCTCTGAAAATCCAAAAAGTTTAAGCCAAACATGAGTCCTACTATCCTAGAACCACCCCTAAGCAAAGCTTAGTTTTGTCAAAGTTGTGCCTAATTGCCATTACTCAACAAGTCATGTTGCAGATAGATAACAAGAGCAACCACAATATATAAAGCTCTTCCACTTCTGATTACTGTCCACAACAAGACATAGGTTGAGATGCTTGTGATTATTAATGTTGAGGATGTTCAGTAACAACAACTGTCTTACTTGGACATGTCCTACTATTATGTCCCTTTTTCTTGCACAACTTACACTTGTATGCCCTTGGAGAGGCCGTGTTTGTTTTACTAGGAACAACTTGAGGACAGGTCCTACGATTATGGCCGAATTGGAGACATACTTTACACTTGCGATGTTTTATCATTCTCCCCTTTCTATGGCTTATCCTTACTTTCCCACATGTTCTTCTGTTGTGGCCCTTTTCCCCACACACCCTGCACTGATGCTGTTTTATCATTCTCTCATTGCCATGGCTTACCCTTATCTTTCTACATGTTCTTCTGTTGTGGCCTTTTTCCCCGCACACCCTACACGTGAATCGCCGATCAATCAAGCTATCCTTGAGTTCCGGACAGTAGTGTTTCCTATGCCCTTCACGTCCACAGTTTTGGCAGTAGAATTTTACTCCTGCATTTGAGAAGGGACTAAAAGCAAATGAGTATGAATTTCAACCATGTCTACCAGCAATGAAGTCACAGGTGCAGGGGTATGAAAATTACCCTTCATGGCCATGCTCCTTTTCTGTCGGTTTATTGGATCACTGAAGAAGGTTTTCATAGTTTTGGAAGTGTGCCTTCTTGCTGCAACAGTTCCCTTGGCTTTCTGCATCCATTGAAGCAAATTTTCATTGTGCAGAACTTTGAGCGTGTCAAAATTCTAATGCTTCAAATACGTGCATAATTTACATCCACACAACCAGTTGATAAATTAGTTCTTCAATTATGACTAATGTCAGGAGTTTCATGTCTGAAGTAAAAGTTACTAACGCATAGATTAATTTGTAGAATTTTTCTCATATAGTTTCTCTAAAATTTTATTTTTAAGTTGTGTACAAGTCAATTTTAGCTTATAAAAGAAGTTGATTTCACTTTTTCCTTTTATTTATCTCTTCAAGAAGGAGCTTATGGAGAAGCTCATCCAAATAGGCCTTGATACCAAGAGAAAATTACTTAATGAAATACAAATCTTAACATTTAAAACCTTAATAGCCGCCACACGCTGTGCCTGAAGCTTGGGATCCTGGTGCATAATCTTCATTCGGTTGCTAAACAGACCAGTTTTGGCATTGAGACTCTGCAATCATTCAACTAAACAAAGACATTTAAATTTGCAACCTTAACAATATCCATAAATTCTCCTTCTTGATTTATCATATTAAATACAGCAGCAAAAACCGTGCTTGGAATTTATATCACTACACAATTATAACTTTCCCCTTTTCTAAATGATTTGTGCCTTATATGGCCATATAAAACAATTTAATGCTCAAGTCTCTTAACCAGAAGCAGGTTGATGCTTCTGCATGATAAGAAGTGTTCCTATCAACTTAGCTCTCATTATATAAGACCCCAAAAATTGCCATTCACTTCTATGTATAGATGTGTTCTCTCTTGTGTGTGTGAATGTGCATGTAAGTCTAAATATATAAACAATGACGTGCACAAGCTAATGGCTCAACATCTCATGTAAAACATGCATCATAAATAACAATTTGTATCCAAAGCATATTACGTAAGTTAAGCAACCAACTAACTTTTAATGAACGACTAATCTTTAATCCAACTTCTGGAGGTGGTGATTGGTAAACACGCTTGGATTTTTTCTTCACATCCAGCTTTATGTCTAATTTGTCAACTTCATCATCTTCCTTCACTTTAAGTGGGGAACTGAAAAAGTAAAACCCATAAAGAAACATTTATGTATGACCAAAAAAAAAACAAAACAAACAAAAAACATTTACATAATTCAAAGATTGAGATTCATAGTAAACAGACAGCAAATTAAACTTTTACGTTTGTCAAGTATGTTACAAATTAGTCTGAATACCACAACTAAAACTGATATGGTATGATCTAAACATATAAGCTGAACCAATTTCCTTCTGAATGAACATACATAACATTTTTTATAGACTCTCTGAAGAATATTTAATATATTGTACTGATAGATCATTATCATCAATAATCAATAAAATGCAGCAACAAATTTCTGAACTAGCGAAGGGAAGCAGAGTAGCAATGCCAGATTACAGCAGTTCAACAGACTATTTTTACATAATCTCCTATGTGCAGGAAGGAATATCAAAAGATTAAAAATGAAAAAATAAGAAAGAAAAAACATCACACCGGGAAAAAAAGAAAGCAAATCATAATAAAAAAAAAAAATAATATAGAAACAGTCAGATGAAGAGGTTACGCTCATACTCAACGTATTAAGGAATAATAATTGATTTGTTTTGGTATATTGAAAAGGAATATGATACCTAACTAACTATATTTCATGAACCATTTTTGCATACAATATGATTTGGAAGAGGGTGGCAAACTAAAGCTTAGCATGGACATTGACATGGAGAAGGATAATGTGACTAAAATATTGAAGGTGTCATATTAGGATGCAAAATGCATGCCACATCAAAAAAGTGTCTGGGATGTGTTTGACACAACTAGTCATTTGTACACACAAAGCTCCTTTCTTTGTGTCCATGCAACTGATAAGTGTTCAAAAAATTATTTATATTAATTTGCACATGACCATGTAAAATGTCATATCAACATTGTCAGATTTAACGAAAGATAAGATTAGTAAAGAAATACAAATTTATTTCTCAATAATTACATAGAATGGGCCCTCTCCCATGGTTTTTCATCAATTGATTCCTCCCATATAACACGATCTCCAGAGCATTGGTAGCAAGTCAATATACCCTGTATACAAGAAGAAAGAAATGGGAAAAAAAGTAAACAAAGCAGCTATTGTGCACATTGCACAGATATGATGTTCAATATCTTAGTGTTTCACAACTTCTACGAATATTAGGAAAATAACAAGCAAGAACTTTTAAATAACAATATATATAAAGTCATAAACACATACTTTGCAAATTACACTAGTAACAAGTGTGTTTAATAAGTGTGTTGTCATCATGGCATCAAAAGCTATGTTGAAGTGTTATGATTTGTGTAAATATATGTCTGGAAGCATATGGGTTGATTCACCTACGATGAACTCAGCAATATCAGACTTATATGGCCAAGGTAAGTCTAAATTTTAGCATTGTGAGTGTACAGAAGAGAAATAAAAGTTCATGTGCCTCATCCTCAAGTGAATTTCAACTTAAGAATTTCTCTTTCAAAATTAGAAATGACTTCATTTCGGGTTGTCTTACATGGAAGTACAATATGTATGGCATGCATTTATATAAACTTGATGATCCTAACTTTTCAGAGTAGCCATTTAACTCTCCTAAAACCACGTTTAAATTGTGCTTTATCAGAAGCCAACAATAATTTCAAAGGAAACAACCTTTCCATAACATTTTGGACAGTCTGGCCTTGATCTTTCTATTCCACACTCAGTACAAGGTGTATAACCCCTTGCTCGGCAGCTGGGACAAGGTAGCTCCCTGATATACTGTCCATTTGGACCAAACCAGGACCTTGGTTCTGGTGCATGAGACTTACCCTTGCTGAAATCAGACCAAAATGCTGCTAAAAGTTACTCCACCAAAGCTTCTCATAAAATATTAAATGTAGAGTAACCATAACAACATTTCAAATCTTAACCACACCTTATAGCATAATCTTTTATCTTATCTAAATCCAGAAACAAAAATAGACGATTTTGAAGGGTGGATGGACGAGAATTTGATAGAAATAGCAAATTGAATAAGTGGCATTCATTGGCCACAACTTCCAGATGTACAAGATAACTGCTGATGTGATCCTGTACAATTTAATTCAAAATTGAAGTAAAAATTTCAATACCCTTTTTGGTTTAAAACTAGCACTTGTTTCGGTCCCTCCAAATAATTTTCTTTTTTACTTTTAGTATCTATCAAATATTTTTCAAAAGGGACTAAAAAAGAATTATAATTAAATATTTTATCTTCCCTGTTCTTTATAACTGGGTTCCCTAGTAAAACCGTCGCAGATTCTTATTTGTCTTCTTGTCTGAAGCCGTCATAAAATCAATTCAAAAGATCAATGATCTGATTACGACTTTCAAGAATGCAAACCAAATTAAAAATTTCCAAAAAGTAATGATCTAGCGATAAATTAAACTTTTATTTTTATTTCCGACAATACTTAAATAAATAAAATAAAAGTAAAAAGTTGAGACCTTGGTTTGAGCTCCACCTCCAACCCGAACAGTTCCTCTGGAGGATTGTAGCCCAACTGTCACAAAACAATAACCTATTATTATCCAACTATAATTAAAAATAAAAGGAATGTTATAGTTTTGTTTATGTTTTTTAAGGTAATAAAAGAAAACGATAATGTGCCTGGTTTGGTTTTGGGGTGGAAAATGAATCGTCAGTGAGTGAAGAGCAAAGGGTGGTTGGTGAGGGGCAGAAGGAAGCACTGGTGTTATGATGGAGCAAAAGCAAAGGACGCGCTTTTGGTGAGTTTGTGCATGGATGTCTGAGAACGCGAAATGCAGAGCGAAAAACGTGAATTTGGTTGGAAATCATGAGAAAGAAGAAGATTTAGTTTTGTGTTTGATTTGGTTTGATAGTTTGGAAGTGTGTTGTGTTGTGTCAGAGGAAATGATGTTAATTGGTGTTTGGTGTTTTGTGTTTGTGAACTCGAAACGTGCGGCTACAAAGACAGGGTGAGGTGGATGGATAAGTGGGAAGTGGCATATGATAACACACTTGGATTCTCCCAAATAATCTCATTAATAATTATTAATCACTTTTCATATATTCATTTTGGATTCAAACTTCATTCTGGAATCAAGTAGTTTTGCGTTGAATAAATTTTTTTTCTGATTTTATTATGGAAGGGGAGTTTCAATACAAGTTTAAAAATTCCTTAAAGAATTTTGAATAAGACTTACTTCTTGAGACTATTCGCTAAACTCTTTCACAAGTATAAATATAAAGTACGGAAGTTTCTCTACAAATATGAATATTTCTCTATATAAAGTACGAAAGTTCTATTTAAGTTATACAGAAAATGAATGCTATTTACAATGTTCACATTCAAATAATGGATGAATATCAAATATAAACATTTCTTATTACAAGAGATAAATTCAAAAAGGTGAAGGATTTACAAGTAAAAACTTTTTTTTTACAAATTTGTCTAGAAAACAATCATCTAAGAACTCAAAAGCTTTGAAAGGATGAAAAAAATATGTATGCATACACACATTAAGCAGTTTGGTTGTTATTGGCTGATATCAAGGTCACATAACTCTTCATGCATTCATTACTCCTTTGAAATTTGTTTAGTACTTCTATACAAAAATGTGAATTAATACATTTTGCTTATGTGTTGGATTAATAACAAAAGTCATATATTATTGACTAAAAAGTCTTTTAATTTAATTCCTTCTTAACAAACTCAATAAATCAACCAGAACAAATTATTATCATCAAAAGCTTTGAGTAATTTATTGGCAGTCACTTGATATTTAGACTTGCATGTAATTATTTATACCTTAACAAAAGACATGATAAATTATATATTGATGAAACAAAATTCATTATCTAACTATAACAATTATTATATATTACTTTTTGTGCATTTCTTTTGTATATGGAAAAAGTAGAACTCATTGTTGTTGAAAAAGAAAAACAATGAAAAAGTTGTAAAGAACATTATCAAAATTGAAAGGAAGCATGATGCGTTTGAAACCAATAAAAGAAAAATGAATTAAAGTCAAATAGTTTTATGCTTTAAGCTTTAAAACTAAAATGTTAGAAAAGGAAAAGAAAAAAAAAGGTTAATTATTACATTTTAAAAGATAAAACAAATATTAAATATGAGAAGTTTAAATCATAAAGTAAAAACAATTGTAAAGAAAATAACCTAATCATAAAAATATTACTTCATAAAAGAAATTGATGAAGAAAAATAAAACAAAAAAAAATATAGAAACTAGTATCACATATATAACATAAAATATTAAAAGAAATATGTTACATAACAATTGATTAGTTGGAAAATTGTCATAGGATAAACTAAAAGAGACATTTCATATCTTTAAGGTAACTAATTTTTCTAAACTCAATGTCAATTCCCAAATAGATTGAGATGAATTAGATTAAAAAAAATAACAAATTATAGTCAAAAGAAGTTGAATAATAATCCAAATAAGAATTTTTGTAAATAATGACACTTGAAACATTGTCATCAAGGTTTAACTTTGGTTACTTTGGTTTCAAGAACCAATGGAGTATCGAAGCATGACATTGTTATTAGTTTTGGACAAAATGTATCCCTAATCAAGAGTTGAATGAGATATGCACATAACAACTAACTTATATGGTGGACCTTCGTAATAAAACCTTTTATAGAAAACATATGTCTTCACCCACCTTAACGACAAATTCTGATTTAAGAATTTGGATAACATTAACAATAGCAGACATTAAAAGATCGAGAAATGTCTAACAAATGTCCACGACTTATTTATCTATCCATCAACATATGAACCCACAAATTATATTAATGATATAAATATAAACCAACTTTTTTCCTAAAAGACTGGTATTAGTTGCACAAGTTGATCTAATGCTAATATCACTATAATTCTTATTTTTGATAACCTATTTCCAATCAATTCAATAACAATAGAAACCTTTATAAATTAATATTTTGATACAAACATCATGTTGATAACATTTACTTTTATCATATTTTAGAGCTAATTTTCATAATGAAATCAACTCCTTTTAAGCTTGAAACCTATTAAATCCTATGTTTTTATCTTTATTTTTATAAATAATTTGTTTCTTATTATAAATAATTGGACACTTGAGTTTTTAATAAAATTTTACTCTAAATCCTATTAATTTTATCAAATATTCAAAAAAGAAGCATTGGAAAGAAGATCAGTGTTGAAGCTCATGAAGGATGAGATAAAAAAGTAAAAGTTGATGTGGGAGACTTGCGCCCGACACCAATGTAGCTGGGTCGGGCACCATACAACCTAAGAGAAAAACCTATGTAATTGCGCCCAACACCATTTAAGTTAGGTTGGGCGCCATTGGACCATGGACCTCTGTAGGGAAGTTGAACCCCATGTCACTGAAGTTGTGTCGGAGGTAGACATCACTGATCATAATCTATTTAAAAAACTCTTTGCATTAGGGTTAGACACTCCACTCCATTTGGGAGTTAGAAAAATGTAGGTTAGGTATGACAACTAAGGTTTGAAGGATTTTCTTTTTCTCCTCTTTATATATACATCTTTCTTTGTTGTTCATCCTTCTCATCTTGTTGGGGCTTGATAGAATAAGTTGAATTCTCATGTATACAGTATTGGATTTATATATATGTCTTTCCTTTCCATGTTAATATTTTGATTCTTTGCTTAATGCTTGCTGTGTTGATTTATAAGATGATATTTCATTATTAGGGTATAGGAAATATCATTTGTAATTACAATTTGGATTAAAATACCAAATGAAAGCATGTGTCATAGATAAAGCATGATTGTTTGTTGTCTTAAGACCCTTGTGGCGAAAACAATTTTTTTTTATATAATTGATCAAGAAATTGACGGTTAACAAGGAAACTTAGACTCATTCATCTAAGAAATTAGGGTTTGAGTAATATTGTAGGTTGGCATTGACATTTTTTTTTTTGGAAAGAAGATAAATGATTTTATGCATGCGAACGAGGTTTGACGAAGTTTAATCCTAGCAATTAGATTTCATATCATCTCCAATCTTCTTCTACATTCCAAACTCTCACTAGAAATACCAAAAATATTTTAATTATTTTTGTTCAATTTTATTTTCTTGTTTATCAGTTTAAGTATTGAAATAATTTGTAGTCTAAATTTTTTATCAATTATAATTATTGTGTTGTATTGCACAAGTCGTTTGGGAGAAAATAATATGTTTAATACTTGATACATGAGTGACGAATACATTTATCATCATAGCGAAAAATATTAACACAAATCACTTCTACCTTTCTATCATTATATTTTACATATGTTGAAATGAAAATTTAACCTAGGTCACTCCCCTAATTATTTAATAAACTACTTGTTTTTATCCATCTAGCTTATCAATAATTATGTTAAAAATAAATAAGTACTTTTTATTTTTCACTTTGTTATATACAAGAAAGGAAAACTTACAATATTTGTCAAAATTGATAGTATGATTAACCATTGCATACTAAAATTTAACCAATTTCCACCAAATAATATTATTAGAGCACTACTACAAAATATACATTTCATATTTCATATTTTTTAATTGTTAAAAATACATTTTACACGTTAGTTTTTATGCCATACAATTGTTTGTGACAAGATATAAATTTCATATTTGTTAATTGTCAAAAATACATTTTACACGTTAGTTATTTATGCGATACAATTGTTTGTGACAAATTTTTTATATCAGTTTTATTAAAATTAATGTAATATTAAAAAAAAAATGACCCTTTCTTACAATGTCACTAAAGCCAATATTTGTGCTTCATTACCCTTGTTGGCAAGCCGAAACCAAAGAGCTCGTTAAACAAAACGCAACAAGGGCCACATTAAGCAACAACCCACTAAACCTAGAAAATGTAAATACACCAAACCCAAATTGAAACACAACATCTGACATTAATGGCCTTTGGTGATTATGAGAGGGTGTTGCAAGAGAGTTTTGTCACAAAAGCAGGTAGCCACAACTATGAGTGGGTGCAATAGTGGGTTGCATTAAACGTTAAAGAGATGTTGTTAAGAATAAAACAGAACAATAATAAGCAAAAGATTGAAAATGAAAGGATTATAAAGTAAAATTGTTCTTAGGACATAATACATTGGATCTTATTGTAATCAATGTAGAATTTAGTATATTATATTGGTTCCTAATGTCAATATTGATATGTATATACTATATTAATTACACTTATAACCAATGTAATATGTCTCTAGTAATATATGTTCATGTAAAATTTACATTTAATAATAATTATATTTAAAGGTGTTCTCAGTATAATTTTATTCAATTTTTGGTTAAAAGTATATCTCAACCAAACATAAAGTTAAATGTAAATTAGTTTAGTTTGAATATAAAAAAATTCTTAACCAAAAGAAGCTCATTTATATAGTTTGATTTTAATCAATTTTGTGGTTTAATTTGTATTATTTCATTATTTTATATATTCAATCTTATTTTATATTGCCATGAGAATCTAATGTTATATCACGATGAATAATTTTATTATCTATTTTACTATAACTGAAAAAATTTGTTCTCTACACCAATGTTATGTATTGTATCAAATAATTTGTTTACATATAATAAAAACTTTATTTCTTCTTTTATCATTAAAGGAACAAAGGAACTAGAATAAATATAAAGACACAAAAAAAAAAACAAAAAAAAAAACAAAAATGATTATGTTGTATTTATACATTACGGTATAAAGATTATATAACTCTTTAAGATCTCATTCTCGTAAGCCCAACAAATCCTTAAGACAAACCCTTGAGATAAAATATGTATATACTTATTAATAAAGGACAAACAAGAAACAAACATATTATTATATTTATACATTCTAGTATAACTATTGGGAGGTGATATTTTGATATCATTATTCATTTTTCACACCTATTTAACACTAATATATATTATTATTTTATTAATATATAATATTTTATTAGTAAGAAACAATATTAAATGAAAATATGTATGAATAGTGATGTCATACTAGCATTTTCCATAACTATTAGATAACCCTTAAGATCTACTTTTTATAAGCTTAACAAACCATCTACATACACATGTATAAAAACATAAAAAAATCAAAATTAGTCTCTCAATTCCTTATTATGGTTTCCTTCAAATAATATTTTATTTTTTGTTTTAATATTTTCTCCCTTAGAGATAGTAATATAACATTTACACGACCACAACAACTCTTCGTCCACTTAATTAGTATGTTATATCTCAAATATGCATTATTACTCTTATATTACATGAACTTTAGTTAAGCATATTAGGATTTTCCTCTTGCACACATATCTCATTTACGAGTAAAATAATAGATAATATAACAATTGATTTTGATTTGGTTTGAGATGATTCGAAATATTAAATGACAAATCGAATCAAATATTAAAAATAATTTTAAATCAATAAAAAACTTTCTACCTTGGTTATCAAATTTTCGTTTAATTTTCAATTATTTCTTTGGAATCGATTCAATTATGAATTTTTTTAACTATATTAAAAACTAATTAAATATACTAATTTATCCGTGAATTACAAGTCACCTTCTTCCTTTAATGATAATTATATGTAAACCACCTTAGTTTCATATATTGCAATATTATTTTTTCACTAGTATACAACATTAGAAAACAATCTTTTACATATTAATTTTCAATCCAACTAACATGCAAAATTGGTTAAGCATATGCTTTCAATTAAGCAAAAATACACACCCTAAATAGTGTTTTTTTAAGAGAGATTTAAATTAAAATTATTTATTAATGAGTACTTGTTAATTGGATAAGAAGCATACTAATATAGATCCATTTTAAAATAATTTCGAATAAAATATTCCATGTTGAAATAAAAAAAAATAATTTTGAGAAATAAAAAACAGATAATTTTCTTAAAAGACGAAAATAGAACATTAAGTATTGAGAAAGTAAGACATTTTCTCGGAAGACAGGGGAAGGCACAGGGTGGCAAGGGAAGCGAAAGCGGCAGAAGCAGAAAAGATAGAGTGAGAGTGAGGCGAAGGAAGATGTGGAACTTGCAGTTTCAACTACACTCTCAACCATCAATCTTATCATCTTTATCTTCATTATCCTCCTCTTCTCATAAGCTATTCCCAAACCACTCTTTCTCCCCAAACTCTCTTCCTTTCAACCCTCCTAAACCCTTCTCCCTAAGATGTCGCCACTCTGACCTCTTCGACCAGAACACCTTAGCCTCCTCACAACGACCCACAAGACCCACTGCTTCAGGTACAACCTATTTTTCCAGCACCCCATTTTTTTTTTTCTTTCTTATTTGCTCCTTCAAAACTAATGTTGATGATAACTAAGCGAAACATTGGGGTTTCTCAGAAACCTAGTGGAGGCTTGGTTTTCCTATTTAAAAGTCTAATTTTTAGTACTTGGAAGATGAAAAGGACATATTTTTTTGCTATGTCTTTTGTGAATGGCCACAATAGAATTATGGGGTAGTTAGGAAATATGCAAAGGGTTTGTGTTGTGTTTTGTCCAGTTCTTGTGTAATGCACTTATGTTGTTTTCTGGTTTAATGTGTGCTCAGTTGGTGCTTTGCCGCCTAGGGTTTATGTTGGTTACTCCATTTACAAAGGGAAGGCTGCGCTTACTTTGACTCCTAGGCCGCCGGAATTCGTGCCGCTCGATGTATGCTTACTTTGGTGGTTTTGGGTTGGGTGTGCCGTTATGGACTTGTGAATTCAGCATTTAACTGGGTTTTTTTTTGGTGTTTTTTTAGTCAGGGGCATATAAAATATCTAAGGAAGGTTATGTGCTGCTTCAGTTTGCACCTGCTGTTGGTACCCGCCAATATGATTGGAATAGGAAGCAGGTGAGTTGTTATGATTTTCTGGTGATTGGAGGGTGATATCTATGCTGATATTATATTTCATAATCAAGAAGGCTTTGTTTGGTTTTCAGTTAGGAGTCTAAATTTTGTATTGAAACTTAGTTTGAAATGGAAGAAAAAGGGGGCTTACTTTTGCAAAATGGAGCTCATTCACAAAGTGAAGTTCATTCGAACTTAAGTTTGCAAAGAAAAAGTTCATTCAAACTTAGGTTTGCAAACTTTAATCAAAACATGCACAAAGTTGTTATCTTCTCTGAGTATTTTATCAGTCTGTAAAATTGCACAATTAAGACATTAACCAACATAACCATATATGCCATTTGATTAGAATTAAAGTATTATATGTTGAAGTTTAGATAGAATATGAGCGGCTGAGAGCAATGCAGTTAGAGTTCACAGTATTTTTAGACAAAACCTGACTTTGTTATTTTGAAAAGTTTTGATATGATTGTGTTGGATTCAGTCTGTTGATATTCTCTTGTGGTTTAAAAGTGTGAATTTCTGTAGCACTGTTTACGTGAATGCAGGTGTTTTCCTTATCAGTGGGGGAAATGGGAAGTGTAATAAGCCTTGGTACAAGGGAGTCCTGTGAATTTTTTCATGACCCTTTTAAGGGCAAAAGGTATTTGTACCCCATACCCTTCTAATTATCGTAAAATGTAATTTAGTAATGGGATTGTCCTTGATCGCTGATAATTTCTTGATGCCTTCATTATCTTAGAATAAGAAGCACATTTTCCATATTGGATCCTATTCTCTTTGAATAAAATTAATTGATCTATATGACCGTGTTCATACTTAATGTTTATGTAATTGCATGTTGTTGAACAAATTTTTACATTTTTCTTTTTGCTATGTGGGTGGATTATGGGGAGGGGCTCATATTTTGTTGTCATTGTCATAAGTTTTGGCTGCTATGCTTACACGCATTTAAAATTATCTTAATATGCAGCGATGAAGGCAAAGTCAGAAAAATTTTGAAGTTGGAGCCTCTTCCAGATGGTTCTGGGCACTTCTTTAACCTAAGTAATACTCTTTCTTCATGAAGCTTTGTTGCTATTATTATACTTATTTTATTTCGTATCCATATTTATGTTTCTGGGACACTATGCAATGTTCTGGGTTCATTGAGTCCATTACATATTGTGGAAACTGCATCAAGCTCCCACAGTGATGCATTATTCCAAAATTGATCAATCTTAGTGTCATCATTTTAAAGCATAACTTACCTGACCTTTTTATTAATGCCTTCAATATTAATGAAGAAAGTTAAATGCCTGTAGTTGCTTCAGTTCTGACTTTGTTGTGGCATTTCTGAAGGTGTTCAAAACAAGCTTGTAAACGTAGATGAAAACATCTATATCCCTGTTACAAAAGCAGAGTTAGCAGTTTTGAGCTCAACTTTCAATGTACAACTCTCTCTCTCTCTCTATCATTTCCTTCTAATGTCAATTGCCAAAATCTGCATTGCCATGATTCTCTTGTAGTTCTTTGAAAAGATTTTGTAGCAGAAATGATTGATCATCATTAGTGTAGTAACAATGAAAATCTGCCAATTGTAAAGTTTTCCTTAGTAGTTGGCTAACATTAGTCATGAAAATTCTATTGAACACATCTTTAACTGTTGGTTATCATGAAGTGCATATCTTTCTCTATAAGATGTCATGAAGTCAATAAGTTTTTTTTTTCCTATTACTGCATGGATTACATTTCCTGCTTTTGTGAAGTAATCTTTCATTCATGCATACGACCTGATTACTATTTTGTTTATATTGACTGTACTTTTGATACTTTATTGTTTTTTTTTACTTTGTAGTTTATCATGCCATACCTTCTTGGTTGGCATACCTTTGCAAACTCCATAAAGCCAGAAGATACTAGCGGAGGGAATAATGCCAACCCAAGATATGGAGGTGACTATGAATGGAACAGATAGGGTTGTGTTTCACCGCCCTCACCCTGTGAACTTGGAATTATGTTAAACCATTCCATTTTGTTAGCTAAGAATTGTTTTAGTGATGTCCAATTTTGAATTGTTTATTCTATTTTTCTTCTTGTTAGTGGAGTTTAGCTCAAGGATGATATTACGGTTGAAAAAGTTTAAATAATTAGAGAATTTAAAGTGTGTAAAATGATATTTATGGGTAAATATAAACTCATACTCATTTTATTAACATCATCAATTGGCTGGTACAACAATGCAACCTTTTTGGTATTAATTGATGGGAAAGGCAGGGTCCTAATTTATTTTTGGTTGATTAATAATCTAATTGTATTTTAGACGAGACGTTTTGTATAAAGTGATCAGAAATTGGGTGACAAAATTCAATTGTCAGAAAATGTGCTAATATTGGTAAAAAAGTATGAATAGTTATTACAATGGTACTTTTCCCCGATGAAGAATACACATTTGTATGAAAACTTTTTCATAGTATCGACCATGTGTTCGTGGAAAGCAAAAGTGTTCGAATTGGAGAGTGGAAAGCAAAAGAAAAACACGTTGGGTAATAATTGCTTTATTTTTTTAATACACACATTGTTGGCTTCGAAATAATAATGAACATGAACAATATTAAAAGAAGGTATTTTATTAATAAAAAAATGTTAAGGAAAATTGTTAAAATAGTTATAACAAAATGATCTAGACAGTTTAAATGGTTTTAATACTATTACGTGGATTTTAATAAATAATTTTTTGTTTCTTTTCATTAGATGATGATGTTATTATCTAGTATTTTTGAATAAATCATTTATTAAACATGATTTAGAATCAATTATCACAATTCTTTATTTCCAAATTGTGAAAGAACTTCTAATATCACTTTCCTTTATTCACAAACAAGAATTTAATTTGTTTTAAGCACTTCTCTAAACTCATCTATTATGAAATGTAGTTTAACATTTATATGTTTTGTTCTTTCATGTGGTAAGTTTAATGATCAATTAAATTTATGAGATTTTGACTACTACAATGAATAGTTACAATCCTGCACAATTTCCATCTCCTCCTTCAAATAAACTATCCTTTCACTCCCTTAGTGAGAGCAATATACTATGTCTTGGGCAGAAGATAAAGCTATCACTGATTGCAAATTGAGTTTTCAACAATGTAAAAACATAACCAACAAGTGACTTTATGGTATCAACATTCCCTAGGATAGACTATTTGTACATTAAACCAAACGATATTGTTCTATTCAAATATTTGAACACCTACTTCAAAGCTTATCAATGAACTCATCCTGGATCTGCAATGAACTTGTTAACCACACGTGTAGAAAACAAGAAAATCATAAGAAAGGAAGGTTAAATTATGATTCAATTAAATTTAAAATCTTTGCACAGATATCGTCTGAATGACAATATTCAGACGATGGTGTAGTTCATCAAATAGTCAAATTGCAACCCATTTGTCTAATGTATCGTGTCAGATAACTAGCTAACTCGACTCAATTACTTATGTGATATTTTCTAATTGACTCTAACATGTGATCAAATTGTAATTCTAGTTTTTGATATATCACAACTAATGCAAGTTTGAGTTGCACAGTTTTTATTAATAGATTGACTTGATGAAGTGTATTTCTGTAAAAGATTTTTCAACAAGTTATGTGAATGTTATATAGACATTACAGTCTCAACAAATGATGATGAAAATCATCATATAGAGATGTTTACAAAAGCTTATTTTGAATTCTTCTACTTCATCTGAGAGGTTAACAAATACATAGATTATGCAACTCTTTTAAGTTACATTTGATCAATGATTTTCAATGGATTAGATCATGATTTCTATGTTTGGTGAAACATTACAAGTACACATTCAAAGAATTAGTTGGAATATGTTATGATAAAAACATTTATGTTCGTATTCTCACAATAACTCTCCTTCTTGAGTTTAGTGCAAATGATAATAATATACAAATTAAAGGAGATAAAAGGGAGAAAATATGAAGAATGATTTATACTAGTTCATATGTCACGACAAACTATATTTGGTTATTGACTAACAAGTCAACTTCAACTAGGTACACTAATCGTGGAAGTACACTAGAGTGCTTTTTCAGCTTTTAGTCACTCCTGCCTAATCCCTTTAGTATTTCGGTCCAAGCCACTTTTGAATTAACGAGTATTCTTTTCCAAACCATTCCTGACTTAACGAGTATTCTTTCCCAAGCCACTATCATCTCAAGGAGTATTCTTTCCCAAGTTACTCATAGCTCAACTAGTATTCTTTCCCGAGCCATTCTTGGCTCAATGAGTATTCTTTGGGTACCGAGCCACTCCTGGCTACTCTCTTGAGTATTATTTGCCAAATTTTGGCTAATAAATGAAGGTTTGGTGTTTCAATGATTAATCATTGGGTCTGATCTTTAGGAAGGGTTGCGTCTGACGATGAATATAATGTTTAAACTTTCTCTCCTATTTTAGATCAAGTGCTTGCTCTCTAAGGAGGTATTACATCTTTTGACAAATAGAAGGATACACTCACTCTCCTAGACAACAGAATAAACACTCTTAGTGTTTTCCTTGATGTTTTTTTGGATCCATGTATTTTGGCAGTGTTTTTGCTCTAAATTTTGGGATCCTTTTTTGAAACTCTTGAGGATTGCTGGGAATCTAGACAATATTCTGGCACTGTGCAACATTTGCTATCTTTTTCTTCTTATTGATTGAAGGTTTTATAAAGGCATTGGAAAGATAGTTGTGGAAAGGTCGATTTATATCCATTGAGCAGCTTCAGTTCTTTTGATGACTTCTTTTCATTTGTTGAGCACTCTTAAGATGTTTCAGAACTTTGCTTTGGATTGTTTCCTCAAGTCCTGTAAAGAACTAACCCCAAGGTTAGCTCTAATATCAACTGTAAGTGCAATTAGCTTCAAAAAAGGGGGTTGTGATTAGTTCCTCCTTGATGGATTGAAGAAGAGTAATGATTTGTGGATGATCTCTCCTTCAAATGTACCTATGAAGAGTAATGATTTGTTGATGTGATGATTGGAAGTAGCCTACGGAAACAATGGATTGAAGAACTAGTTGGAACAAGTGATGGTAGAGGTTAGGCCAGCTACCAAGTGCAAGAGCCTTGCTATGCTTAAAGAGAAGCTAACAAGAAGAGCTTGAGGCAAAGTGCTGACAATTCTGCAACATATCTTCACTATAAACCAAACTGTTTTGTACAATGAAAAAGAAGCCTATTTATAAGCTTTAGAAAGCTTGGGCTGCAAGCTTCTTTAATCTAACCCTAGCCTAACCATAGGTGAAATACCCTAACTCTAGTCAAATCCTCTTCACTCCTAGGTAACCATGTGGCAATCCGTGTGAGGCATGGTTAATCAATGAATAGCTGCCATGCAAACGTCCAAAGAAGAAGGAAGGAGCACTCAAGGCAAGGTGAGCTACCCATGTAAATGTTCAACGCATGCAAGACAAGGAATTTCAGTGAAGGAGACGCTCTAAGCTTGGACGTTCCAAGTGTAGCAATTCATCAAACACTTGGACATCAATGCTTGCCTAAAATAATTCTACAAAAGCTAAAATTATTTATAAGAATTTTTAAAGTTTCTGTACAAATTATTTACAAGCAAATGACCAACTGAACAAAATAGACTGGCCCTGAGGCCCTGTCTCTATCTCAGTGTGAATCTATCTGGCCATTGTCCTGGTGATAGGACCTCTTGCATCATCCCCTCCCTCTTAAAAGGGATTTGTCCTCGAATCTAAAGTTGGAGGAAAATTCAGAGTCCTGTTTATAAAGTTCATGTATGTGTTCAAATCCAAGAATCTGGGCACCCAATTTAGAGAATAATACATGTTTGTGAGACAAGGCATCAACAACAACATTTGTTTTGCCCTTCTTGTATTGGATCACATACTAAAATTGCTCTAAAAATTCCATCCACTTACCATATCTTCTATTTAATTTATGTTGACCCTTCAAGTATTTAAGTGGCTCATGGTCACTATGAATGATGAACTCTTGGAACACAAGATAGTGTTCCCAAGTTTGAAGGGCCCTAACCAAAGTATAAAGTTCTTTATAGGTGGGATAATTGAGAGTGCACCATGTAGTTTTTCACTGAAAATATATAATTGGGTGTCTACTCTACAATAACACAACACATATGCCTACTTTTGAGGCATCACAGTCTAGCTTAAAAGATTTAGAAAAATCTTGTAAAGCTAGAATGAGTGTATTAGTGAGCAAGAACTTTATTTTTTGGAAGTTTTTTCTTGCTTTTTTCCCAATGGAATGTAACTTCTTTCTTCACCAAGTCATTGAGAGGTGAAACTAGACTAGAAAAGTTAGGCAAATCTTCCATAAAAGCTTGCAATATCTCCTACATTCTTTGGGGTTGACTACTCTTGAATGACTTTTATTTAGGTGGGTTCAACATGTACCCCATATGTATTCACAATGAACCTTAGAAAGATAACACTACCTACGCAAAATGTACATTTATCTACATTTGCAAAAAGTTTTTTTTTCCTAAGGACTAACAAGACTTCTCTTAAATGATGAATATGAGACTCTTCATTATGATTGTACATTAGAATATCATCAAAATAAACTACAACAAATCTACCTATACAATTCCTAAGAACATGATTCATAAGCCTCATGAATGTGCTAGGTGCATTAGTAAGGCCAAAAGGCATCACCAACCACTTGTATAGTCCAAATTTGGTTTTGAAGGCGGTCTTCCACTCATCACCCTCTTTGATACGAATTTCGTGATAATCACTCTTCAAGTCAATTTTGGAAAACACGACTGACCTATGTAACTCATCAAGCATATCATCAAGTTTAGGCATCGGGTGCCTATATTTAATAGTTATGTTGTTGACTGCATGACAGTCACAACACATTCTCTATTTTCCATCCTTTTTTGGGCATCTGTAAAACAGGCACGACACATGGGCTAAGGATCTTTTGCACCCAACCCTTGTTCAATAACTCTTGTACTTGAGATTCTATCTCCTTAGTCTCCTTAGGATTTGTTTTGTATGTTGGTCTGTTGGGTAGATTGACACCCAGAACAAAACTAATTTGATGCTCTATTTCCCTAAAAGGTGGAAATCCTGTAGGACCATCACTAGGAAAAACATCATCAAATTATTTTAAAAGATTTTCAAGTTGAGGAAATAAAACCTTAAGTTTAGAAGTAGTGGACGATGTGCACGTGAGTGTTCCTTTACAGAACAAGAGGTATGAAGGTCGCTCAGTAAGAAGAACATGTTTTATTGAATTTTTTTAACAAAATAGTCTTCTTTTGGGTAACCTTGTGGAAAGGAACACCAAGCTGCCACACCTCAGACCCATCTTTAGGCTCTAGGTTTTTGGACTTTTGGACTTTTTTTTCACTATCTATTTTTTTTCGTTTGTACCTGATCCTCTAATACCTGTGTAGGTGTCAAACGATGAAGTACAAACCTTTTGTGGTTATGTGTGAAAGTAATTTCATTGGTAAGGCCATCATGTAAAGTTTTCTTGTCAAATTTTCTGGCCTCCCCAATAAAATATGACAAGCCTCTATGGGTACTATATCACATAAAACTTGATATGCATTGTTACCCACGGAGAGCTCGACTTTCACTTGCTTTTTCACAGTCTTGTCCCTCCCTCATTAATCCAATGCAATTTATATTGTTTGGGGTGAGAGACCACAGTTAAATTCAACTTTTCAACCAACCTAACACTGCAACAATTAGAACACGACCCGCTGTCAATGATGAGAGAACATATTTTTCAAAATTTTATAGCACGTATGAAAGATGTTCTCCCTCTATGACTCTGGTTGTGGGCGAGGTTGATTGTTGAGGTTTCTTATCATCAATAACTCTCATGTGCATATGCATCCTCACTCACATCACACTCAAATTCCTCACTAGTGTTATCCTCAATTGACTCCTCCTCACTACTATAAACATTTTGGGCCTTCGTTAATATAGTCCTCATAGAAAGGGCATTGAGACTTAACATGACCGTGACCCAAACACTTAAAGCATTTTATGTCATCTCTTTTATTGAAACTTTTTTGGACTATGTCTTTAGAAGGATTTTCTTTAGATTTTTCTTTTACAAACTTTCCCTCCCTCTTAAGATCCTTCTTGGAAAATGAACTAGGGTAAGAACTTCTTCCTAGTTCTTTTCTTAAAATTTTGTTGTTCAATTTTCATACAAATTTAGACCAAATCATGAAAATCTCTGTAAGGAAGAAGTTTTGTCTTATCTCATATCTTAAGGCTAAGACCATTAATCAATCTTGCCACAATCACAGTTTCATCTTCCCTTATCCTTGCCCTTATCAGATATAACTCCATTTATTGCCTATACCCCTCTACACTCATGTTTCTCTGGTTCAATCTATGAAGTTCGTCCATTAGTTCACAATGGTAATAGGAAGGAATATGTATACGCCTAAGAGCACTCTTCAAATCATTCTAGTATACTATAAATGGCTCTTGATACAAAAGTCTATCTCTAACTAGGGTCGACCACTAATGCATTGCATGACCTTGAAAGCTTAATGTAGTTAAAGGAACCTTCCTCTCCTCACTTATTTGGTAACACTCAAAAAGTTGTTTTACTTTCATATCCCAATCGAAAATAATTCGACATGATCTTTTTCCATAAAAGTGAGGAAGATCCACTCTAGTCTCTTTCTCTTTCTTTTATCTCATGTGTCTAATGGGTGCTGGTGGTTGATAATAATCTCTTACTCTAAGACTATCCCGCTCTTGTTTTTCTTCGTTATAATGAATTCTTTTTGAAGAACTTGTGTTTTTTTGTTTAATATCCTTCTTCCTTAAGGTCTTTAATTCCTCCTCCATAATGAAAAATTGTACCTCAGTGTTTATAATATAAGATCTAATTTCATTTAATTTTTTCTCAAATCAGAAGTATTTTCATTGGACTCATGGCCACTATGGTGAAGAGAATGTCTTGATGTCTTTAAGTTTGTAAGATAGGTTCTCAAATTAAGAATAAACAGGTTTACCACACCAGGGGGGGACTCTTAGGAAAGTGAGGTAGACACAACTATCATAACTACTTTGGAAACCTCTCTGTCTTAGTATAGAATCTCAATTTTCATCTCAATAAAACCTCATCCTCATCCTCAAGCTTCATCTCAATTTTCTCCAGATAGTATAGAATCTTGTTGAAATTTGTTAGTTGCTCCACCATCATTACTGACTTGGTCATCTGGAACGAACACAACAATTACTTCAAACAAAGTTTGTGTGCTAACAACTTGGTCATATAAAATGACTCAAGTTTCACCCACATCGACGCAAAAATCTTTTCCTTAGTAGCTTCTCTTAGTGCCTTATCACGAAGACACATAAACGTTAACATGTTCGTTCTCCTCATCCTTTAGAGATTAGCATAACCTTGTTGTATCAAGATGATCTCCATCATGATTCTCCACAATCCAAAGTTGTTCTCTCTAGAAAACTTCTGGATGTCAAACTGACCTCATCTCTGTTAGCCTATTTTGCTAATGATGGCAAGTGAACCAATCGTAGTATAACAAGTAATAAATATATAGTTCTTTTCTAAAGGATTTGTGTAATATACTACAATAATTACAATTATAATAAAATTAGATTCAAGAACAACCTCATTATTACTTTGATGTGCAAAAAAATAAAAAAATATTTAATGTTCTTATCAGCAGTTGAATTGTAGAAAAGGATTAACTATGAATAATATATGGGATTGCCAAGATTAGACTTCACCAATCCTCACCCTTATGCATAAAAGCGTTTACTTTTTTTCAAACAATAATAATGTCAACCTACTAATATACCCAAAGCATAATTCCTTAGATGAATGAGCCTAAGCTTATCTATTAATCGTCAATTTCTTAATCAATTATATTAATAAAATCACTATAAAAGTATTAAGATTACAAACAAATCATATCCTATAGAGGCACGAGCTTTCATTTCATATTTTAATTCAGTTTCTAATTACAAAAGATATTTTCTAATATCCAAAGAATCAATGGTCAAGCCACCAATCAACACGACAAACAATAACTACAACATTAAAATACCAATATATTGAATGCAAAGACATAAATATGAAAACCAGAATGATTACATAATAGTTCAGAAAGGTAAATTCTAACCCTAACAATAGTTGATTTAGTTCCTCATAGTCATGATAAACCTATACATTACAAAAGAACAATGGAAATAAGAAATTACTCATAGAAAACCCTAAAGTTGCCTACAAATGCCAATTTCATTGTTTGACGACTCAAGATATCTAACCCTAATACAGGGAAAATATTAAATAGAATATGAAAATCGATGTTTGTGTCCGGCTCAGGTATACCTTTTTCGGTAAGTATACCGAGTCAAAAGTAATATAGATTTATAAAGTAAGGATGTTGATCACACAGAGAATAATTTTGCTATTAAATCTCAAATTCATGACTCACTAAGCAAATAAAAGTTTCAAGATGGTTTGATTATAATTTGAATTAATAAGCAATAAAGATAATTAAAGAATAAATAGCGATTATAAAAAGAAGTTTGTAAGATCTAGAAGGACTATGGGATTGAACTTCATCTATCTCCCTCATTCATATTTTGGATTTGATAAAAACATACAATATCCGTAACTACTCACAATTAATGCACATATAAAAATCATTCACACTGATTCCTCTAATATGAAATTCATAAGGAAATTTCCTAAACATTGATCTCTTAGCTATTTAGTAAATTACCCAACATTAAGAATATATGTTATACACAATCAATACAAAGAAACCTATCTCTAGTATTCCAATATATTGAATATTTTCATCTAGGTCAGAAACTTAAAAGTACTTCCTAGTTAAATTCAAGAATCAAAATCAAGGCTCTATTGATAAGATGAAATCTAGCATTAAGCATAAGATGAAAATACCAATTGAGTACAAACTGAATATTATATATAAAAATCACCAAAATATAAATGAGTTCAAAAGATTACATTCAATCCTAAAGATGAAGAATTTAGCTACCCATGGTAGTCATTACAAACCAATGAAAGGAAGATTGCAAGAGAAAAAGAGAATCTTGATTCTAGTCGTCTGCCTCCGTCTTCTAGGTCTTGATGCCTCACAAAACCCCTAAAAATCTCCTTTTAAACTCAGTTTTGGGCCTAGATTAAGTGACTTTTCTTTCTGTCTTTTTTTATTTATTTTAAACTTTTTATTTCTTTTCTTTATGAATCTTCCAATCTATCATTTTCTGCATTCTTTTATACCTGAAATGTCAGAATAATTGAGATTAAATGATTTCCTTTAACTCAGGATTCAAAACATAAATTTAGATCCAACAACTCTAAAATTGGAAGTAATTACTATTTTAATTAACACTTAAACCCACAAGTACTCAATTTTTCTCATGTATAAAAACACTCAAAATTGGCACTTATCATTGTTCCACACTTCCATACCTAATTGGGCCCAGGCTCAGGTTTCCTACGTCGGGCACATTTTCATTGAATTGCTCTAGGGTTTTCTCATGTCAAACTTAGGTTTGGTGCGCCGAGCCTGAGTTATTTTACGACAATTTGCTCTTTAACCACTCATCTTTAGGGTTTCAATCATTCTTCTCTTAATCTAATACTTTCCTGTTTATTCTTAGGAAAATTAATAGGAATTAACAATAAAATCTATTTTCGGACTCTTAATCATTTATTAACAAAAACCACCTAAAATTGAGAATTAATCATATTTTAAGCTTAGAGAGAATTGATTTTGTCATATAAATAGTCCAAAAATATCATATAAATCAGCTCTATCAATCTCCAACTTCTTAACTTTCTTTTTCTTGTTCGCACAGATTAGTTGGGTTCACAACAATAACAATAAAGAAACACAAGAACAAAATTGTAAGAAAACCTTTTATTAACATTAGAAGATTCTATACAAAGAGTTTAATACAATATAATATATAGTCTAACACAATAATAATCTCTATATGCATAACTTAAAATAAGGAAATAACAGAAAACCATTCAAAGAAAAAAAATTGTTGAGACAAAACGCACTAGATGGTCTAACTTGTCTCAATACTAAGTGATCTTTTACTCTCTTTCATCAAACTGTCTAATCGGTTGACCGAGCTCTTCAACAGACGATGTACATGATTTAGATCTAATAATCACAAATATAATTGTTATTAAATTACTCTTTTATATCGTAAAAGAAAATTAAAATTCCAATATATCAATACTTTTTGCTATTTTCAAAGTATTAAATCTAATGGAACATTTTAAAACTTAATACAAGATAAAAACAAATCTGATGCCAAAAAATTGTAAAAATGTAGAGAAATAATTTCAAACTAATAAAGAACAAAACTCAAGAACTTGTAATGAAAAATATTAGCAAAATTTAAATATTGAGAGTGTCATAAACTGTTTTGGGGATATTCTTTAAAATATCTAATTTGGACAACATAAAAAAAAAATAGAACTGTATTTTAGTAATTCAAAAGTAATGACATTTTGTGAGTGACTCACTTAAATAAAATTATAATTATTTTGGCTTAAGTAAAATACTAAATGGGCAAGGTTTTTTCCACTGGAGGCATTACTATTAACCTTCGTTTAAAACTATGTCATACTTCTCAAGCCATACTTTGAAGTTTCAAGACCTAAAATATTTTCACACACATAGCTTATAATAAGTTAATAGAACAACACAGGTAACACACTGAAATACCAATTAGAATCTGAGATATAGTCAATAATTGATTAATGTATTATTGTGTGAGTAATTGCCTTGCCGGCCCTTAAATTCCCACAAAACGTGTCTAGTTGGTGACTGAAAGCTGGATTTTCACTGCTTAGCATATAGCTGCTGCCTGCAGAAATGACCCTTCAAAGGTAGGAAAAGCTTTGAAAATGGACTTGTGCTTGTAACTAAGGCCTCGATCGTTGAAATAAAGTATTAATTCTGCTGCTCATGCCATGTGGAGCATGATATAATTGCTATACAATGAAAACGTGATCATTAGTTCAAAGAAAACAAACAAATACTAATAAATTGGAACAGTAAGGTGTAGGTTGGATGAGACTTGGGTCATTAGACCTACACAAGGGATGTACATTCTGCGGACACAACCTGTTTTAGGTCAATCCTAATTTGAAAATAGGATTTAGTAAGGGTTCCCAATATTGTGATTGAAATTTTGGTGCAACATTTTAAAGTTTTTTTTGTTATATGAATTCTGGTAACATATACAAATGTTCTGACATAGCTGATATTCTTACATAATTAAAAATAAGATACTGAGACACTATAGTGAAGATAGATAGAGAGAAACTCCAAGGAATTGATACAAGAGTAACATAATAAAATATTTAAAATGATGTTTATTGAGAAAGATTTGATTAATTGATATCAAGATCATCAATACGTTCAATTTTTGGTATGATAAGGAGTCTTATTTTAAATGATGTTATTTTTACAATGAAATAAATTGGTACTTCACAGAAAATTAATCTCAACGTAAGGAAATGTATTAGGTACATATTCAACCTTAAGCAAACTTTCTATGATTTTTCCATTATAATTAGCAAACTAAAAACGATGTGAGAAACAAAATTTTAATATATGTTGTTATATTTTAGCTGACTTTTCTGAAATTTAAAAAATATTTTTTAAAAATATTAGTATGTATCTATTTATATATGAACGTATTGGATGTGTCAAGTGTTATATGACCTTTTGACTAAGTTTAAACATTTTAAATGGCATCATCTTTAATGATTAGTTAACCATCCAGAAATAAAGCTACTAAATTTAACTGACCTTTTGAGCAAGAAATGGAACGCTTTGAACACCAACTACCAAACACTCTGCTGTATCCAAGGTTTTTAAACTATGACTATCATCATCGCTATTGCGGAAACAGTCAAAATGATGAGATTGCATATAAATGCAGCCATGGTAACAAACAGTTACGCATGACATTAATTAGGAATTAATTCTTAATTATGTATATAAGGAATGCTTTAAATAAAAAGATAGAAAAAACAGTTTAGGATTTTAAATTTATTTTACTTTACCAAACACTCTTGAAAAATAAATTTTAGATGCTATTTATAGAATGTATAAAAAAAATAACGCTAGAAAAAATAAACAAAATATAGAAATTCAAATTAGTGAAAAAATTATGCAAATAGGACAAAAATTGAAGGGTCAGGGAGATTTAACTTGGCAGAAAAAGTGTGCAAATTCTTTAACATATGTATACTATAATGAGTTACAGAATTAGCAAATATTACACACACACATAATATTTTGTAGTAGTTTTGGAAGAAAATATAAGATAAAAGAAAAGGGCTCTCAATTTCGTGTCTTTTCATTATTAAAAAAAAGTACAAAAGTAATAAATACAACCTTGCAATGGGGAATTTGTCGGAAATTTATGACCTTATGGTGGTAAAAGAAAGGAAGGTGTAAATATAAAATGGCACCGAAATGGAGGACCCACACAAAATCACCATATTCAAGGTTGACGAGAAACATGGCAGGTGAACTTTGACTCAAGTCGGCATTTTGTGACGTTTAACACATAAATCTTCAAATCTACTGTTATTTGATGTCTAAAATCCTAATTACTTAGCCATTAGCCATTGTGCTTAGAGTTGAAATGCTGAAATATATAATGTTCATTCTTTTAATCATATATATAAGAAATCAACTAATACACACACACATATATAAAATAAAGATCACTGTTTGTTCTTTACACGCTCTTGACTTGAGGCTGACAACACCTCTCAATTTTAGCTTATATTATCGAAGTCAAAACTGTTAGCTTCAGTATATAACAAAGCCAGACCTATATGGTGATGAGAAGAAGAAAACATTGATCCTTCAAAAATTTGCCCTTTTTTATTTGGCAAGACTATGGGAGTTGGCAATGAAGAAATCAATGGCGACAAGGTGATTTTCTTTATTCTGTGCCTCTTGAGTTAGTGACTTTCTTCCTTTAGGAGATTTTTGGCATTTTAGAAAATTTTCATCTTTGAATCTTCATTTTGGCCTTCGTGATGTGTATAATTAGCAATTTGAAGCTTTCGTTAGATGGTGCATGCATGCTAGCTTTAGTTCTTAAAAGCATCCATTAAATGTCAAGTTTAGTAATCATAAGTGTGAATTGAGTGATGATTGTTCTCCATTTTTTTCATTTTGACAAGGACTGGTCTAGTTTTTCCATTTTTTAGTCAATTATCTCAGGCTTCTGATGGTGTGTTAATGAGAGGACATATTTGAGTATCAAATGAGTACTTGAGAAGATTATTGAACACAAACATGAATCATAGTTGAGTCATAAAGTTTCTTGATTTGAGGCAGGAAATATATTCATTCATATAGTGCGAAATAAGTTTGGTTACATTGTTCAATCTGAATTAAAAGAAGTAGCAACTAAATAAAAACATTAATTTTGGCATATATTTCCCTTAAACTTTCACATTTTGAAAGAATATACTGATAAGTTATTAAGAAAAAAAAAAAAAAAAAAA
>Ga0099825_1001416_pt1 | contig 30595 bp, 12 predicted proteins | sample SiratroredBW_FD_76838 | JGI IMG/M metagenome (GOLD analysis project Ga0099825, IMG submission 76838) | Root nodule microbial communities of legume samples collected from California, USA - Siratro red BW | ecosystem: Host-associated > Plants > Roots > Nodule | place: USA: California | collected...
CCCAAATCAACTACTCTAATAATCAATATCACCTACTAATTGCTAATAAACATCACAAATTGGTTACCTAATGCTTCTATGAAGGATTAATTGAAAGATTTTGAATAACGAAGGAACGGAAGTTGCGAATGGCTTACCTAAACCGGACGAAGGTTCTCTTAAGGTTTGTATTTTTTTTAAAATGAGAACCGGATGCACCCCCCATCCGGTTCACAATTTCAAAAAACTGTAAACCGGATGGCCTGATCATCAGGTTGGGAAGGAGAGGGGTTTTATTAAGATAGGAGTATTTATGTAATTTCATGAAGGGCAATTATGGAATAAAAAAATTATATGGGGGTGCAGGAAGAAGGTATAGGGGTGGAGGAAGAATTTTGTCTAGTTTTAATAGATTCTGTAAGCCCATCAATAGATCTATAGACCCATATTATAGTCCATGGACCATATATTATTTATCTAAGTAGATAAAATTATTCTTTCACACCCCTTCTGTACTAAAAACACCCCCTCCATGTTTACGAAGGACAACAATAATTTTAAATCATCATAATTTAATAAATATAAAATAACCTTTACAATGTCTAAATTTGAACCATAAAACAATAAGTGGTTATAAACCATCACAATGGCAAAATAAATAGAAAAAGGTCATTTAAATGCAGTGGCCGTTTGCAATAGCAACAATGATAGAAAATAATTCTTTAAAATTATAATAATTCTCAATTATTTTTACTTATGTAATAACTTAAAAATTATAACGATTTTAATTTAATAAATTAATAAAATTATAATTATAAATTTTAGATATTGTTGTGAATCGATGGTTCATAATTGTCCGTGTATAATTGTTAAAATTTAATAATTTCAAATGTAGTGATTCAAAAAGACACTTTTTTGATAACTATAAACAACTGATTATTTGTAACAGTAACTTTGTTAACTTGGAACTGGATAATTTAAAAAATGAGAAATCTCCAAATAAACAATAGCAATACCGTTACCTTTAATTAAATTTCAAAAAATGCAAGATCAAATTAAACTTTTCAATAAGTAAAACTAAATTTATCAAAATAATTAAAGAAAAAGTTTAAATCGGTAATTTACTTAATAAAATAATAACTTCTTTTAATATGAGATTGCTACTAAAGATACAACTTTACACTAAATGGAATTCTTGAATGAGGAAAATAATTGGATGTTAAATAAAAAAATAACTAATTATAATAACAACCCAGCGTATATGTTTGAAGCAAGTATTATAATTTATTTTAGTTCATAATTTTAGTATAGATATATAAATGTTTGGTTATTGCTAAATAAAATTGTTGATTTGTTTTAATATTTTATTTTGTAATCATGTTATTGACACAAAATATTGACTAATTTGTTAATGATTTTTCATTATTCTTTTTTTACAAATTTTCATAACTTTAGTAACTATCTCATGTATATGTTTGGATTAGTTTCATTTAAATTGAAGAATGTATATTAAGATATTGCCAGTCATTTAAAACAGATATTTTTCAAGTAAACCTAAGTATCAATTTATCTAAATATAAAGTCCTGTAGTTTATAACTGTTAAATAGGTTGGTATGACTTAATAAGTCATTAAAAAAATTATATCTCATTAGTTTAATTAGTTTTTTTTAAAGAACTATAATTTTGTTATTTGGTTAAATTTTATGCTAGCTCAAGGGGTTAATGGACTATTTTAATTCGTTTTTAAAAAATTAAAAAATAATAAATTCAAAATAAACTTTAATATTATTAAATATAAATTTTAGATATAATTATTTATAAATAAATATAATACATATGTATGTTTTGAAAAAATAATATTACTTTTTAAAAATATAATAATGATTGTTTTATAACATAGATTAGTCAATAAGTTTATTGGTTATCTAACTCATCAACATTTTTCTCATCAAAACTTTCCATATTCCTTCCTCTTTCTCGTACTCTCCTTTCTTCCAGTAATCTTTGAAGGTGATGAAGAACATGGAAGTCTTATTATTTAACTCAAGTTAGATGTAGTTTAAAAAATATGTGCAAACTATTATTCCATCACAAATGGGTGTATATAGTTGAATTTTGTACTAATTAATTTAAAAGTCATATGTAACTTCTTTTACAGCTCTAAATCTCTATTTTGATGATTTAATAATAAAAGTTTTACAACATAGAGAATTAAACTCTCTCCTAAAATAAATTAAGGAGGGCTTGTCATTGACCCTAAATATATAATTATATGGTAACACCAGTATCCAACAAGAGGAAGGAGACAGTGGATTTGATATTTATAAATACAGACAGAAAGAGTCAACCTGTAATTTTTTGCTTCAGATATCAAAGAATGAGACAATTGGTACCATGAGAGTCGCAGAGAAAATCATGATCATATTTCAAAAATTCAGAATTAATGATATTCACCCTCCTTCCTTTTTGTTTTGATAATTGATGTCACACTTAAAAAAAAATCTCATAATATAAAAAAAATTATAGTATATAAAGAAATGTAAATTTTATTTTATAAACTATTTTCCAAAATTAAGTTAAACCAAAATACCTCTTTTGTTCTTGGATATTTGATCTTTATTTTATTCTTCAACTTGTTTTCCTTGTTCTTGCTCTGTCTAATAGGAAAACTTCAGAAAGCCTTTTATACCTGTGATTTGATTTTTTTTTTGTTTTTATTATAAAAAGTGCCACTTTATTTGAAATTTGTTTTCTCTTTTTAAATGTTTATACAAGAGATATCGAAAATGTTGTTTCATCTTTATACAAATCTTTAGAAATAGAATTAATAGACAAAGAAAATAAGAATTAAAACAAAAAAACAAAACACATGTAAACTATTCCTTAAAACCTATATTCATCTATATATGCATTTTAATAATTTCCCACATCCTTTTTATACTTTGGATTGGACCAGTTCACATGAGGTGTCCTTAACTGAAAATGACAGAAACAACCTTCTCATATGGCCATTTAAATAATTCGACCATGGCAAAAATGTAATTAAAGCCTGCACAGAAGGAGCACTATCTTTTTAAGGACTAGAAACACTTGCAATAATTGAATAAAGTATTAATTATGTTCAAATTTCATTACTGAAGTATGAGTATAGGTATTATTATACATATAGCACAAATCACTAATGGATATGGGGTTAGTAGAAAAAGGATTAGCAAATCAGAGCTAAAATTCTCTATATTTATAATATCCAATCGAGCAAAATTGCTTTGCATAAAAAACTTGTGAAAAAAACAAAATAGCATGTTTATAACATAGTCATCATCAATATATTTTGAGATGTGTCAAGTACAAAAAAGTTAAATATTTATAAAATTCACCAAACCAACTTAGATAATGTTTGATTTAATCAATAAAAGAAACTCATTATTCAATTGTCAACAAATGGTGAGTTGGAAGAAACAAAACACGTATGAGTGATTCATTGATGGGGCACAATAATATGATAATATGATGGCGGATCTGAAAAGCAGCAATTATATATCTAAACATAATCATTACTTGAAGTAGAATCTCACATACAAATAGATCTTCGTGTTGAATGTACGTGATCAAGTTTTCAGCGTCAAACAAAAATATGAAGAGACACTAATGAACTAATCTGCTTTGAAGTCCTATCACTCCAAACTAACCCTTTGTAAATATCTCAAAAAGAAGGAAGAAAAAAATGAAGTTAAGAAAAATCTCGAAGAACAAAAATAAATAAACGTTTTTCTTTTTTTTTAGGTAAACTAATGAGGGTGGTTTGGACCAAACTTGATGCACACGAACATTGAAGATCGTGTTTCATGATTGCAACAGTGGTTTATCATTACAACGTTTTCTACTTAGACCTTGCAGTTGATCAGGGAAATGCATGAATGCTTGTGGCAGTTCTTTTTCGTGTCATATCTTTCTTTGTATTTTGTGCAAATTGGTTTCTCTTGCTGAAGCAGGTATGCATCATGATGTTCTTCGTTTTGGTACCATCTCATGATGTTTCGGGAAGGCCCTATATAGTTAGGTGTAGTGCAGAAGAAGTTGGTTATGTTCATGTAAAAGGGAATGCATCATCAACAACCATGCAAAACGAAGTGCAAATCATGTGAAAACCCTATGTATCTTGTATCATTAGGTAAGTAAAACTTTAGAGTTGAAATATTTGAATGTTGTGATCATCATTTGTTTTAGAGGTGAAGATCACAATAAGATAAACAAGTTCATTGACTCAAGAGGAAGATAGAAAAATAATTTTCTTTTAGAAAGATTAAAAAAAGACAAACAAAAGGGTGTGTGCTCAAGACTCATAATATTCTCTAGACAGTGAAAGCATGTGGGCATAAGCTAGTTATGAATACGAAGGAGAACCCAAAAAAAAATGGGGTCTTAAAATATTCATAAATATATTTGAAGGAGTGTTTGTAAATTAGTTTTAGCAAAAAAATATTTTGAAGTAAAGTAATTTTTATTTAAGTATTTTTGTTTTAAAAGTAAATTAGCAATAAAATTTTCTATCTGATGCAAAGGCCTTTTAAACTTATGCTTCAAAATATTGTATCAATTTTAGATTCTTAAAATATTTTTTCAACATAAGATAAAGATGTGAAAATTAACCTACTCGACGTCATTTTAAATTGATTCGAGTCAAATATATGAAAATATTTTTAACACAATATTTTAGACATATACTCTCTATGATCGGGAATAATTTATTAGAAATAAACAATATTTGAAAGTCTCAATTTTATTTAATTAATCACACTCTTAATTTTATAGTTTTTAATAAGTTTTAAATAGTAATACAAAATATTTAAAAAATTAAACGGGGATCATAAAGGCAGAAAATGTGTTCACACAAAAGATAATTTGATTTAGATAGAAAAGTGAGCTTATATTTCCATTTTAATAAGAAAGTATATAGGGTTTGGATTATTCACACAATCTTATGCTCGTTCTCTCTATCTCTCTATATATAACTTTTTCATTAATAATTGTAGTTTAATGGAATAATTCATTAATATAATAATGAATATGATATTTTGTTAATCATTCTTAAATGTTTTTAAGGATCGTTCAGTGGCTGCATCCTTTCATCTAGAAACCACTTTTACATAACCATACATATTTTCATATAACCACCACTCTAGAAAAGATACATAAACTAAAAGGAATTTAGAAGAAAAACCAAAACCACACAGATAATCATATCCTCTGAATACATAAAATCAAACCTCACATTTTTTAAGATAATTATTGGTCGCATTTGCTTTGGTTGTTTAGAAGATGAGCAGTATATTAATTTTGGAAACTATTGGCTTCCCTTGATCATGATTTCAAATTTTGGGCCAAAGCTGCCAAGCCTACAAACTTGTTATCATAACTTCTTGTCTTTTTGTTCTGTGAGATGAAACACACTCGCGGTTCTTTTCTTGCCAGATAACTTCTAATGAACCTAGCATCTCACCATATTAATGCTAGTTAAAACACCATTTCATCAGTGAAATTGCTCAACTTATAAGAAAGACATTCAAAACCCTGCAATCAAAACTAAAAACAAAGGGTGCACTGAAAATTAATATCAGAATTTTCGGATGTAAAAGGTGGAGCACTCTTAAGTGTTTTGTTTTATTTACAATATTTTTTTACTGATAAAAATAATTTAAAATAATTATATAGAATATTAATCATTCCTAAGAAATCTTTTGAATCCTAATTATTCCTTCCAGTGTTAAAGCCAAAAAAAGTTATTATTACGAAGTAGATCATTTATATATAACCTAAGTAAAAAAAAAAAAGAATATATAAATAGAGTATTGTTCCATAGAAACTTGATTGGAGACCATGTGCTATTAATCTATGACAGTGGTCAAAAGAATTGAAAATTTAGCTTTCATAAATAGTTACTTGTAGAATTGAAATCTATGTAACGTCGAACTTCACTTAAAGGGACATGCAAGATTAAAAATCATGAAAACCTCAATGTCAAAAAACAGTAAATTTATATAAATTTCTACATATATAGAGAAATAAAGAAAGTAAAATATATTAAACTTCTTTATAAATTAAGATCAACTTGCATTAATAGAGGTTAAATAAAAACATTCTACATTTTTTTTTATTTGTTCCTTCTCCTTTTATATCAACAATTTATGTAAAGAGATGACTTTAACAATTATACAAAAATAACGAATAATTAAGCAACCATTCTTGTGGGGAAGTAGTTCTTGTGGCGAGAGAGTGTGGGGAAGTAGTTTCCAGATTTATGTAAAGTATATTAGGAAGTCATTTATTTTGCAAGTACTTAAGCTTAAGCTTGTGTAACTCGATTAAATTTAGAAGATGTGTGTAGTAAAAGATTCAGATGGAGTACAGAAATCTTGTAGGGATAAGCCATACATTAATGATATTTAGCTTCTTATTATATTGCAGAGGCATAGATGTTCTCAATCAACGTTAAAGGCTTGAGGGGAGCACATGCAGCAATTGTCTGCAATTCAAGAAACAATGGTATAAATAGAGTACATGGGATACCATCAGATACTGTGTATTATTCAGTCCTTCTATTGACAACTTAATGGGATTTGGAAAATTTTAAGATTTTTTTTTCTGTTGTTGATAATTTGAAATAATTAATCCGTGTATATAATATATGGAGTTAGAAGAAAGAGGTAAAAGAGAAGGCAAGAGATGATTTTTCCTTAACTTTTGGTTTTAAGAGGTCTCATCATCGCTTTATGAATTAGGCACTTTAATTTGTTACCAACACTCAAACCAAAGGTAGAGAATGTTTGTCAAACCAAAAAGATAACTAAAGAACTGCTTCCCTGCTTTCACAAAAGCAATCCAAAGTGCTTTCACAGCTTTCCTTTTACCCACTGTTTACTTTATTCTGCTATTTATTATTATTATTATTACTATTTATTACTGATAATCACAAAAGCATCGAAACCTTCTTCATAGTTTTCCCCTAGTCAAGCTACGACGATATAAAGTGCAGAGGTAAGACTATACATATAGCAAGAGTACGTATAATTACATTAATATTATAGAAGAAGATTAAATCAGAATAGTATGAAGTTTATTGTGTTGAATATATAGAACTCGTGTCACTTTATCTAAGTTAAAAAGAAAATGATGTATTAATTTGTCAAAAAGTAACGCGTAACATTCAGCATTATTCATGTATGAACCTTTAATGTTAACAATTCTCAAGGTCATTAAGTACTTTTTTATAGTTGATTCCGGTTTTTGACAAACAGGTTCTCTTAATCCGCAATGTTTAATGGCATATGCATAATACATACCACTGAAAAGCATAACACATTTTACTTTTCTAAATGAGATGCACTTTTGGCGTTCTTTTTCATGCACGTATTACTTTTCACCCCTTTTACTACCCTTTTCAAATTTATTAGCCAAATGGGTAACAATAGAAGGTCGAAATGAGATGTTTTTCTTTTTCCAACCCTTCCAAGCTGACAATGTAAAACTCTAAATGGTTGGAACTAACACAGACCTCTAAAGTTGCCTTGTTATAACAGTTCTATCTGCTAAAGAAAAACAAAGTTCAACGCAATAGTATATATCTCCTACCATGCAATAGTTTATACTCTTTATTCATGTTTATTTCACGAACAATACTCAGCAACACAAATTCAAGAATAATACGTCTTCCTATACATTAAGACACTGCTAAATTTCTCACCAAAGTCATGTTGGAAAAAATGACTTATTTGATTATTAAATTTAGATTTAAAATCTATCTCAATTTTGATAAACTCTGTTCATAAACACTCTTATATGATTGTAATTAAGATAGCTTAATACACACCTTACACCTAGCTATGCCAACTTTTTAGCATGACATATATATTTAGTTAATGTGAAATTATAAATTAAAAGGTCTATCTCAATTAATTAGATACGGTGCATAAATTGTTCTATATTTATAAGGGTGTTCAATTCTTATTTATACAAAGAATCCTTCACACCTGGATTTAATTAATATGTGAAAGTATAGATTAAAAGTTTTAACTCAATTAATTAAATAAGGTTCATAAACTGCTAGAAATCTCTTCACACCTAGATTAAAGGTCATAAATTATGGTAGAATAGGATGCTTACATTTGGCACTCCCAAAATATATGCATATGAAACCTGAGATTAATATAAGATAGATGTGAAATTTTAAACCTATTTTATTCTTCCTAGAGAGGAGATAAGTTGTTAATGCTTGTTACTTGTAAAAAAAATACTTAAATATCCTTAATTTATATATCATTGTAAAAGAATTATTTAAAGACTAATTTTTAACTATAAAATGAAATGATGACTAATTGTGATCAAAATAGTCATCAAATTAGATTTTAGTTGCTAAATAACTACAAAATAAAAGTAATGATTAAATTTAGTGACCAATTAAGTCAAGATAGTTGATATATAATATCTACCAAGGTTTCAGTGACCTATAGATTCTAAATTAGTCTCTAACTTAATTAGATACCAATTTAGAATATAATGGTATAGGTCACTAAAACTTTGATAGCTAATGTTAGATACCAATTATCTTGACTTAATTGGTCACTAAATTCAATCATTACTTTATAGTTATTTAGCAACCAAAATGTAATTTAGTAGCTAATAATTGATCTTTAACTAGTTTTTTTTTTCTTGTAGTGTATAATACTTTAACTTGAACTAAAAATAAAAGAAATTACCCATTAATTCTTTTCAATTTATTATATTTACAGTAAAAAAAATTTAAAAGTTAAAAAAACTTAAATACATAAAAAATATAAATTAACTAAAATTTTACAACGAACTTAACTTTTTTTTCTCTACAAAATTCATGGATATCTATGACTCCACAAGTTTTAATTTAATTCGTAGGTATTGAGGAGTTTTGTTGTTGAACCAAAATGACAAATACTTACTTCCATCTACCACATATATGGAGTTTAAGATGTAACAACTTTCTTCCTGATTCACCATAAATATTGACATTACTTCTTTCTCTGGTCTTTTTGTGTGTGGTATGTGTGTCTTTTCCCACAATTCCAACGTTCTTTAACTCAGTAGCGTGTGGGGGCTCCCTTTGCTTCTGACCGCGCGCTCCCTGTCTCATAGATTGTGATTCCTGACCAAGTTAACCAAGTTTTCTCCCTTTAGAGTCTTGTGTTTCACACTTTTTTTCTCAAGGAAAAAAGTTACACCATATATGGATCCCACTTTTGCCTCAACCTATATTGCTATGCTATTGTTAACATTTACTCCTCTCAGTTAATTACTTCACTTATCCCACTATTATTGGATAACTGTTATTTTTTTCTGTGTGTGAATCTAGATAGCCACAACCAGAGATTCATTTCTTTTTTCAAGACAGGTATAAACAACTAGAGATTAGTCTCTTTCAAACATAAAAATCACCAAAATATATATTGTTTGTCTTAATCAAGTTTTCTTTATACACTACCTATGTATTCAAGTTATTTTTATCAATCATGACAGACTCATAATGATTGTTAGAATACATTTTGTTTGGAGAGTACATATATTTTTTAATGAAAAAAAAGCTTTATATAATATTTAATGCAGTTGTAAATATATATTTACTGAGAAATCTTCGTTTGTATTTTAGTTTTCCTTGCTCAATAAGACAGAACATAGTGATAAAGCTATGTACCTAACAATCAATTAACACACCGTCAAAGGAGAAGCTCACCAATCTCCCCTTTCCTCTTTTCATATTTCAGTACTCTCTTTCTCTTTCTCTCTGAGTTGAACTTCTTTATCATTACAATACTACAAAACCCTACAACCTAGATATTTTCTCCAGAAAAATTATCTTCCCTGCCATTTCCAGCTTTAAAAATATTCACATACAATATACTCTCAACCCTTGTTCCTCTTGATTCGTTGGTTGCCGACCTGATAAGCTGTTTATACTTCTTGGATGATTTGTAGAAAGTACTTCGTTTTGCATGGCTGGTGATGCAGCTTTTCCCTCAAAGACTTCCATGATGACCCTCTTGTTCTCTTTGCTCTTAGCATTTCACTTTGCTATGGCCGTCCCAGATCGAAGCTTGTCCACTTTAGCTTCCATAAAAGATGGTGCAAAGAAAAGAAACATCATGGCAGAAGCTTCAGCTAGAGAAGGAAGCTCACAAAATCTAGAGACAGAAATCACACCAAAACAAACTACCAAAGAAGATCTCTTGAAGGACCCTAAAAGAGGAAGCTCTCGAGCTCCACTGCCTCCATTGAAATGGCAAAACAAGATCTTCAATGCTAATGAACATGAAGTGCCTAGTGGTCCAAACCCCATTTCAAACAGGTAAATATTCAACATCAGGGTAGAAACCCCCAAGATAAAGTTTAAGATTAAGATTACCAACCTAGAGAAGTTGGCGGTTTTCAGTTGTTTATGTGTCTTCCTTGTTATTTATCATTATTATTATTTTGTTGTTCATTTTTGTCCATTTGCTAAGAATTTAATTGGAGTGTTAGCTAGCTAGGGATTAAAAACATGCAGTTTGATATGTGAGTGCAGTTTGTTCATATTGTTGTCATGAAACTGAACCACACGTACCAATCATTTAATCATGAGGATATGTATACATGAGATTCTACCTCTAGTCATCATGATCTTCATATATGTATATACGGTTGCTTCTTTTGTGAATGATCATCATATTTTCCCCTTTATCTTAGTAAAAACAACCTTCTTTACTACAATTTTCTTGATTACTTATCATTTTTATTAACCATACGGTCAAATTTATCTTCACTAGATCCTCTATAGCCTTTACAAGCCTAAACTAGGCTTGATGAATGAGCAAAGATAAAGTAAATAATATGACGCCTTATACAATTCTGATCTTAACATTTAAAATTTGCATCTTCCTCAAAGACAAATTGCAATTTTTCTGAGTGACTTTTATAAATTGAATTAGGAAGATTGGAGGAATAAAAGTCAGTACTTTTTAGAACTGCATTTGTTTAATAAGAAGGCCAGTTTTGACATCTTATATTTGAAAAAGGGTATCCAACCTTTTCTATTTTTAGGTCTGTGGATGTATTGTGTATTTGGCAAACGAAAATGTGAGACATGGAAATGGAACTCTGAATATACGTAACAAAGTTCCTAACAAAGAATAAAGAAAAATATACTTGTTAAGATACCCTTTACTCATTACAGAGGGGTTTTATATATCTGCCTATTGGTCACTAATAATCCAATGATAAAAGCGGACATAATGATTCAAGTTACAATGAAGGTGGGCTTTTGTTTAAGACGAGGAGTTGCTTATTGCACACAATAATGAAAGGGGAATTGGGGTTAAAAAAAGTATGCAGAAACATCCCTCAGTCACCATTGTTTTGCGTGAAAAAAGTTACACGGATTTGTCATGCAAAGCAGTGTTTGAAGGGTCAATATCTTTCATCCTCAATTACCTAAAATGTCCTCATCATTTTCTCTACACTCTCATGGTATCCTTTGTCCCCTTTCTTAAAAAAATAAACCATTACGGGGCTGACTCAATTTTATATGTATAAATCCAGTGTCTGTTTCCTTTTGATAGTACCCTCTTGTTTTGTTTATCACATGAAACTGCCAAACTGATTTGGACAATTAGACTGGTTAATTATTGGATCTTTTTTCTGTGCTCATGATTTATTGAATTCACTAGTCTATTTATTGAACTTTTGGAAGCTCTAATGTAGCTATCTTCTTTGATCATGATTTCAATTTTTGGAGATAGCTACCAAGATTCCTTAGTGCTAATTAATCGTCCTAAATTATCTTTTAGCATTTTATGGAATGAAAAACATTGACCATTGCAAGCATGTGATGGAGTACCATTTGCCAAATTCATTGCTGAATTTAATTGGTGTGACGCACAGCCAAGGAAATTAAACATTTTTCACTGCATTCGTGTCCCATCACATTTAATCTTTTGTTTTATCTTAAAAACACTGAACATCCATGTAGGTACATGTTAGAGAACCAAGCTAAAAGAGATATGGGTAGGCTCTGGGACATGATTTTGCCTTCACTTTTGTTTTGAAGGGGTCTTGTCGCTTTAGTTAGTTGCTTTAATTTGTTAGCAAAAGCTTTGTGGTAAGCATACATGGCTACTGGCTAGAGAATGTTTGTCAAACAGAAAGATATCAAAAGAACTGTTATCTTGCTTTGACAAAAGCTATCAAAGTGCCTTGACAGCTTTCCCTTTTCATGACTGTTTTCTTTATTTGGTTACTTAGATTTCCTTTTTAATTATTCCTCATCTTCATTCAAGATTTTATCAGTTTCTTTTTCTTTTGGGTTCTCATTTATGAAAAGGGTAAATTTTGTGTTGTTTGTTTTTTCTTCTAAAAATAAATTAGTTACTAACATGTCAATCTCGCAAAATAATTTTTTGAAATGGATAGAAGGTGCGAGGTTGAGCTTATTAATTTTTTATTATATGATATGACTATCTATTATGTTCTTGTTATCAGTTTTGAGACATTTATAAATAAAACCACGATTTAGACATTCCTATAATCCACATTATAACTTCATCTAAATTCTTCATTTTGTTCTGTAAAGTCTCAATCAAATCCATAGAAAGAGTTGCTATTTATGTTGGGAGTTATAAGTAAGAAGTCAAAATAATTTTGATAGTAAAGTAGGGTAATAAGTGTTGAGAGGCTGGTTCATGTTAGTAAAATTGATTACAAATACTGTTAGATAATTTTCCATGCCAATTAGTGCACATAACGTATGCTTATTCACTTAATTATTTAGTAAAAGATAAAATATGTTTTCTCCTATTTAAAATGAACTATGGGCTACTAAAAAAAGGGTTTATAACTCGATTCTTGCTTAAACTATTTAAGCCCTAGGTTTAAAGTATTAACCAACTTATTTTATTTAATTTTGGACTACTCTCTACAATTCAATATCTAAATTAACTCTTTGAAAATAAATATTAATTTGATCCTTTAAAGATTTTGAAAATATATCTCTCCTAATATGGGAAATCTGTGTTAAGGATCAAATCCATATTAATAACTGATAACATAGAATAAAATGTTATTAAAAGGTGTATAAAATATTAAAATGTCTAGGAGAAGATTCATATCCTAATTTTAGTTTAATTGTGTCTCACTTAACTATTAAGATATATTAGTTAGATTTGTAAGGTTATGATTATATTATTTTTATTTATTTTTAAATTTAAAATAATTAAATTGTATACATTATTTGAGAATGAATTAAATAAAATATATTTTTTATCACTTTGAAAGAGAGAAATTTCCTACTATTCTTCCTTCAAACATTTGATTTTACATCCCATGTCTAAGCGAATCTTTATTTTTCAATTAGACAATTTCAAGATTTATTATTGATGGTCATACTTTAAATTCTATATTTTTTTTTTCACCAAATTACGTTTGATCAGAAATCAAGTTTTACAAAACACTTTTTTTTCTGTTTTAAGTATGACAATTGCATGTCAAATCATAAATTTTCACCTTTAATACCACTTAATTTTATGTTCTGTAATGTAACTTCTATCCCATCTTAATGTATGAAACCTCATAAATAATGTCAAATCAGAGATTTTTTTTTTTTTGTATATTAAATAATCTTGATTTAATTAGTGACAGTAAAAACTCTATACATGTATTACTGCACCAGCAAGGATCGTAACCCTAGTTCTACCGACTTGGAATAGTTTTTGTTAAATTCTATACATGTACAGTGTGCACATTGGATCAAAGAATACTGAACTTAACACATTGATTCTTTTACTTTTTGTGTAAGAATAAAAATTATCAAAGAAGGAATTATATTTAGAACTTGAGATGAAGTCCAAGACGTGCCTAAATCAAGCCTCAGACAAAGTTTGGTACATGCAAAGCTGCATGCATTACAGCTAACTTACATTAGTTGAATCCAAAAGGAACAAAACTTACCAACAGAAGGAAGAGATACATAAAACAACTTCTGATTAATTTGTCATGAACAAGTTCCACAGAGCCATAACTGAATCTATGACAGGTTGCTATATAATCTAATCTGAATGCAAGTCCATAAAAAAACACTTGATCACAGATCCGCAAGCTTTCACCCATTGAGACTGTGTGAAATCACCAAACTCCACTTGAGTTTATTTCAATTAAGACAGAAAAATGATATTAACTTTCAGAAAAAAAAAAATATATAATTCACTTCATACACAACTTCGATCATTTTATAAATTATGCTGAAAGGGCGTATCAGCAAAGGATAATTCACATTTTATAAATTAGATTTTAAATCTAAACTAAAATCTAAATTCTAAGATATAACATCAAAACATATTGTAGCGATTAGATTTGTCATATATCCACTGTCAAGTTCTTAAAGTAGATTTGTAAATATTTAATATTTAACATAAGAGGTATGTTGACGAGAATTTGACATTCATTACATAATTAAAATAGTGTATACAAGTACGAGATAGTTGATATATTTTCTTTTATTGAAACTCATCTTGGTTTATTATGAATTTTGACATCTTCCATATTTCAAACTCCCTCATTTATAATAAAATAAAAGGATATGTAATCTATTAAAAAAAATTAATCCAATATATTTAGGTAAAGTAGAAAATATCATATAAATTTAATCTTATTTTTTACACTTAAATTAATAAATCTATCCGTATAATTATTATTATTCTTAAAGATATAAATCACTTTAAAATTTAAAGAATTTAACTAAAAACTTGAGAAAGCAATAAAGAGTGACGCTCTGATCAAAACTTTTTCTTAAATGTATTAATATAAATGTACTACTCAATAATATAAAATATTAAAAAAAATTGTCTTTCATTTCATGAAAAATGAACACACATATTCAAGGTATATTTAAATTAATTAATCTATGGACTAGGTTGTCAAAATCATATTAGTTTGAGTTACTTTCACATTGCTAATGTGGATATCAATGTTTTTTTGTCTTAGTAAGAATTAAGCACATGTTAGGAGTTTATAATGATTCATAAATCTTATTTAACGAATGCTAATGTGATTGGGTAGGTTTTGTCCTCTATAGTTGAGTATTCTTCGATTCTAAAAAAGAAAACCGATAAAAATATCTTGACACTTAAGTTAGTTTTAGATAATAAAAATTAAATGTAATATTACCTTTTCTAACTTCAACTTATTTATAAAGATGAGATGGACTTTTTATAGATAGACTAGATTAGTATTATCAGAAATCTTAATTTTAATTTAATAAAAATATTAATTGGTTTATCATGATTAAATTGATTTAAGATTATTACTTTAATAAAAATTAATCTCGCATTTAATTTATGATTTCTTTTAATTTTCTGAAAGTTTTCAGTTATTTACGAGACCATGTGAAACCGAGATCACCATAATCACATGGGACAATTATAAATAAGTCCGAGATCAATTCATATTTTAAAGTTGGAATTTGAAATTCACTTGATGTTGCCATGCGACGGTAGGACTAGAGTTCGTAACAAAGCGGTCTTAAGTCTAAAGCCTATTTCTAAAACTATTTTAAACTCTACGCTCCTTTCAAAATCTTATTTAAATATACTTTTTTTTACATAAATATTTTTTTACTTCATATTTGAAATAATTTTATTTTTGTTCCTTAAATTTTTAAAATTCAACTTCAGTCTCCGAAATTTGAAAGAAAAAAACGTTTTAATCTTTCTGTCCACATAACTAGTAGATTACAAATTATTTATAAGACAACCTCATTGAATTTTACATTTTTACTATTAAACAACCCACGGACATGTTTTCCTCTCAACTATTAATTTCAATTTAGACAAACAAACCGAAACTTTTTCTTTTTTAATTACACGGACTAAAAATCAATTTTAAATTTGAAATAAAAGAAGTACTTACATAAGGAATGTCACCACTCTTTTCTTTCTCACACTTCACTCTAGAGATACGGATTTCTTACGTTATGTTCCCCATTTCTACGAAACATCTTAGAAGATCCATTTTCACTCATTATTTTATATTTAAAACAAATAACAATGTAACTACATTTTATTTCAATAGAGTTTGCAGAATTTGTTTCTATCCCCCACGTTTCATCTGGTAGTATAAATACTACCTCTGTTATTCAACCCATTTGATTTCAATTTCTTAAAACACAATAAAAATAGTAAGTTCTTTTTTCTAAACAAATAACCACTAACTACAACATATTGGCCACTAACACATCTAAGGCTGGCCAGCTAATATGATGGTTCTCAAAGTAGAGGCACAACGTCAACTAGAAACTTTTGGTGCTAAAAAGCCATATGCAGCACAATGCTTTTCTTTTTCTTTTTGGCTTATCTTTCCTAGTGTGTTCTACAAAGTATTGGTCATCTCTGCTATGTGGTTACTGCTAGTATCAGCTTTAATCCCCAAAAGAGCCTTTAACAGGGATTTTGCCATGTGAGTACATATCTACAAGCTACTGGTTACCCTACTCATCTACTTACACGAAGACCACCCTGATTCAGAAAGGACCTATTTTCCATTTTCCATAGGGCATTAGCATGCAGACTAAAACCTCAGTTTTGATCACGTATTGTGTGCATCTAGTGCATTAGACACGAGCTTTGGCAACGTGAGCATAGGGTAGCTCAGCAGCAGCTTCAGGTTCTGTAGCTGCAGAACCATTCACATTCATCACCAGCGCATATAAAACAGTCCTTCCAGTGATCCAAGCCATGCACCTTGAGAGGAGTCACGCTTGTATTGGTTTTCCTCTTCTGCTTTACAACCTAAGCAACCCAACCTTTAAATTAGCAACCAGCTGACAAACAAAATATAGTAGAATTTATAAAATCGAAAGCAGAAAGGCTGAGAGCTTATCGTCCTCACTACTGTATGTTTTATAGCACATAGTGGAGATAATTGAATCAGAGAACTTGTCCTCAAAAAGCAATTCACCAGACTTGAGACTCCATAACCGTAGCTTGCAATCCTCTCCACCTGAAATGACAAAATATTCAGACCTAGAATGCAAAATAAAAAACCATCACTGAAACAACACCCACCTGACATAACAAATCTCTCAGCTGGATCGACACCAATTTGTATACGAGTATGAGAATTCACATGCCCTTCATAACATTGAACAGCACCCCTCTGAAGTAGACGATGATCATAAAGCCTAATCTGAAAAGGAAAATAGCATTTATGATTAAGCAATTTCTCTCGTGATATGCAGACTGCAAGAAATGGTGGCAACCAAGATAATAATTAACAGTTTCACTCGTTGCCTTGTAAGCTCTGGTAACATATATTGCCTTCGTTGGTCATTGTATTATATCAATCAATATATTATCCAGGTGATGCTAGACCTAGAGGATAAAATGAAAGAAATCTCCCATGAAAAGGAAAATTCAATTTAAAAGGATTTGTTACATTTAGCTGTGAAATAATAAGGATTTGGTTGGACAAATTTCCCTCAAGAGACCTTTTTTGAGAGAAATAAGAAAAAAAATGAGATTCTCCATAAACTAAAATCAGATTATTCAAAAGTTAATTCGTAGTTCTCCCAGGATTTCTCCGAGTTCTTGTCTTTTCAACTTGTATATAAAACTAATTTTAACTCATGGAGAAACTAATTATAACTTTTGTATTTTTTTCTCCTAGAAGCGTTTACGAAAAAGTTTGTCCAAATAGAACCTAAATGCAAAATAATTTTTCTCCAATTTAAATGAGGAATAAATACATGCAACTGCCCAATCATGAGATGCTGCTGCAACATTTTGGTATTATATGAAACGTAACATCAGACATAAATGATATGGGTAACAGTTTTCCTGGAGAGTGTACTAACCGATCCATCCATTGAGCTTGCTAGGAAGTACTGCTCATCAAACTGAAGTGACACCAAACTAGTGTCAAATCCACAATAAATTACAGAAAATAGTCAAAAATCAACCATATTCAAATGAAGATACATATCAAGTAGACAGCTGACAGGGAAAAAGGATGACTAACGAAGATATAGATGAAGGCATCCTAATTGTATGAGAAGGATATATGTCTCCTTTGAGCTGCAATTAGGGTGAAACATAAGCACGTCAACAATAGATAAAGCTAATGGTGTAAAGAGAATCATAAAGTGGATCAATAGACATACAAGAACAGATTTTGAACATAACACGAGAAATAATTAATTAGTCTATCAAATAAAAAAATTGTACAGGAACTTAAACGGTTTCACATAAAACAGACGGAACTAATAACAGGCAAGAATAATCAAATATTGAAAAAAAAGTTCAATTGTTAAACATGTAAATGGGAAACTACTAAAGTCATTCAAGAACCTGTTTACAAAGATTTAGTTCATCTAATCTTTTACCCAAATTGTAACTTAGCCTATACTACTTTTAATTTCTACTGCTTTAATTGATCATTCCACCCTTTTAAGGCTTTATCAACAGAATTGCTCAAATTTGAGTAAACCAGTAATTTGTGCCTTAAAATGGTACCACGAGCCAATATTGTTCCTGATATAATGAAACAAAAAAGTAGTGTACCATGACAACCATCAATTAATTAGTTTGCTTTCACTTAATGATGCAATTGATACAAGTGACATGTCCTTGCCGGTCAAGACAGTAAATTTTAAATAAATTCCTCACTACTAATAGCAAAGAGCCAAATACAATTCCCTGTAAACATAAGAGATTAAAAAAAAATAATTAAGCTACAATGAAATAATGTTAAAATTGGGTTCCGTGAAACTACTACTCTATAAAGATGAATTCAAAAATCGAAGACCAGATCCTGTTTGAATATGAAAAGATGACCATATTTAATATTTATACAACTAGTATGCATTACTAAACAAGTGCTCTAAACTACATATTAAATACAATTTATGGGATTATTTTTTCAATCACTAATATAGTGAGAAGAGTAGTTTAAGGACACGCATAAACCTTGATTGTGAGTTAAGTCAGTAGTCTGGAAATGAGCTTTGAAAGTACAAGCAAGCATACATCATTTGGCACACACTGGGAAATCTTAGTTTTCACCTTTTTCTCTTTTAATAGATTTTCTTACAGCTTTTACCCCATAATTTTAAAATTAAGGTTTACATTATATATTTTGAACCTCTACAATATTTTATTACAATATATTTTTCTTTTTTCTTGAAATCTTTTGCTTCTCTAGCCTCTCCTGAATTCAAATTTCCCAACAAAAAAAAAAAATACCTTGAACCATTCCCTTTTAGAACCTCCAACTTTCGTATCTGAAGTATAAGGTATCCGATGGGTAATAAGTCTATGAGAAAGCCTTTCTCTTTTCTCACGAAAATCCGCAGTGACAATTGCCCCATTTCTAAGCCCGCATAAAATCACATTTCCCTGCAACAACAATTAGAAAATATATTGAGAATAATAAGCACAAAATATGCACAAAGGATATGTCACAGTGATTTAGTAAGAAAAAAATGAAACATAAAAATTGACAGCAATCAACATATATCCTATTTCGCTCTACATAAAAGAATTTTTTTTATTAAAGACAGGAAATAAGGAATAAAAGTAAACCAGGGGATAAGATATATTCCTGAACAAAGATAGAAAGGAACACTAACGAACAAATAAATAAGATCATCAATGTAATAAAACTCCCAATTCTCTCTGCAAAACTAACTCTCAAGAAAATTAAAACAGGAAAGAAGGAATAGAAGTAAATCAGAGGATAAGATATTTTCCAGAGCCAAAATATTAGAAGAGAATACAAACAAACAAATAAATAGGACCATCACTATAATAATAAAACTCCAAAGTGTAACTTATTCCAACTAACTCCCAGATGTTGAGTTACTGACTGCTGTTACCATCACCATTCCTACAACAGAACAACTGATTCCCTAGACTCATACTTCCCTTTCTATTTTACCTAACATATACCCTTTTAACTAATGGACGTCAATTATAGACACTGCAAAAAGTTACAGGATCAAGCACAATGTGTAAACTTTTGACAGCTATTAAATCGAATGCTGCTCTCATACAGATCTCATTATGCTAGTCTCCGTATTTCTGATCTAGATGTAAGACCAAACAAAATATAAAAACAAGTGGGACTCGTACTCTCCGTAAAACTCCGACGGAAAGTTACTGTAGAACATCACCTTTTACGTAAATGCCGTATTTAGTTAGTAAAATAGATTCCTTTTTTCTAACATCAAGCACAGGGTTTCCTTTCGAACCTTATCATTATTATATTTTTTTCAAAATGAGCAATGAACAATTAAATAACTGTGACTTTATTTCAAGTGTGTTTAATAAGAATTGTGCAAGTGATAGATGATATGATATGGAACAGTACAAGAACCAGCAGTGAAGTACACTAGGTAAAATTTTGGTTCATGTTCATGAATTTGATAGTTAAATTACAAAAACATTTTCATCTATCAAGACATGGTGAAAATTTCATCTTTTCTTCAATTAAATTATATATTTGATTGAAAGAAAATGTCCCGGGCACTATTTTAAAAAGAATAACCTGCTAACTTTCTAAAATAAAAAAGGATAACTTACGGAATTAATAAGCTGTTGCGCAAAAACATCACTTTTACAACGTAAAAACCATGTTTCCGTCCTTGTTTCCAGATCCACTGAAGCGCCTCCTAAATTTGTACCTAATAAAGATATAGAACACCAATAAATATCTTGCAAAAAATTAAATAAAAAATTACAAAGGAGGAAATTGTAATGTCTAAAAGTTTGTTCAGATATTCTCATGGAAGAGGGTATATATCACAACCGTTCTGTTCGTGACTTACCAAGACTTGATAAACCATTCCCTATGGCACATGTTTCATTATCTTAATGTAACGAAGACAGATGCAAATTGAGACAAGAGACAAAACTAAAACAAGAAACAAAACAAAACAGACCATTCACCGCCATATTGATACTGGCTAGACAACATCATTCTACGTAGCTAAATTTTCTAAGCTGAAAATCAAACAGTGAAGAGACTTAACATATTAGAAATAAACCAATGGAATGAAAAATACCAAAACAATATAAATCTGTGCACAGAAGCAAACATAGTCGCTAAACAAACCATAATCCTTGCTAAACTGTTGACAAAAGTTAGGGTGCATGTAATGGGCCAAAGTTATTTATCCATTACCACCTATAGCTATTGGTTATAATAAAAAACTCAACTGGGTTGGAAACCTGCAATCTATGTAAAGTGCTAATGAGGGAACTTTGAAACATAAAATTGGCAAGGCCAGAAATTAACACTAACAGTATCTAAATTTAACATTATGTGGCACAATGCATGTGCCTGTGTATATGTGTGTGAAAACATGAAGAGCAACATGTGACTTACCAATTACAGCCCGGTGTCTATTATAATCATATTCTGCTGTCCAAAGGGTACATTTGAAAGAAGCAATTTCCTCAAGTCCGCTCCATGTGTTCAGTATACCTGGTCCAAGATTTAATGGTTCAACAAGACCAAGAGTATAAACTGATCCACCTGATGTTTCTGACCCCAGTGTGGTAAATCTATTTTCATGTTAAGATCCTTCAATTCAAGATCAATTTTAATAAAATAAATGGAATACATTGTTCCAATAATGATGATAGGATTAAACATGTCAAATACCTTATAGCCATGGTTATCAAACTTGAGAGTTTTCATAAACTCATGGTAGTTCGTAAATTCGTGGGAGTTTGCTTCATATGAAAAAAAAACAATAATATATACAAATAGAAGCTTCTTTTCTTCAATGAAGCTTCCTTAGCTTATGCAACAACTTTTATCATAAAATTTTCTATTTCTTCTGAAACAAAAGCACAAGGTTCAGAATCCTCCCTAGTTCCACCAAGACGATGCTTGAATCTAAATATTCCTCTACCCACAATCTTTGAACAATAACTACATTTCACTTTTCTATCATTGCCATTAATAACTAACCCGTGCTGCTGTCCAATATCTGACCTATTTTCTAGAGCATTTTTACTTCTACTTTTATTAGATCAGGATACACTTGGATTGCCTTCAGTTGAATTTGATCCACTCCCAAACATATCTTAAAAAAAACATGATTTTAAAAAATAGAATTTTCTATAATTAAAAAATCCTAATTTGATCCCCTGCCTGCCCTAATTCTAATTTTCAATTAAAAATGAAAAAAAAAGATTATTTTATACCCCATTAAAGTCATCTCTAATGTAAGATAAAAAAATTATCTTACCTACCGAGCAACAAAGTGTAACCACGACAATGATGACACGACAGACCATAAGCATAGACAACGATGCACCACCATACAGTGACAGCTGACAAACGACCGGAATGACATCATGCTGCAGCAACAACAACAGCACGACAAACAGAGACAGCTAGGTGCAGCGAACAGAGAGAACGACAGCACGGAGAACAAAGACAACCATGGCACATCGAAAAATGGGTAGCGACTAGCGACAGCAAACAGGGCCTAATTGCGAGCAGCAATGTAAGAGAAGAACAAATTGAGGTGAGTTTTGTTTATTTTCGCAAAGGAAACGATGTTGTTTTCGGTTTAAAAAAACCCTCTAGACTCACTAACTCGATTACAGGCCCGCAAGTTTGGCAAAGTTCACCAAGCTCATGAAGAATCTACCAATCCTGCCCTAAAATCGAGTTTGCTTCTAAGTCAACTCGGCCAATGGGTGTGGTGAGAACATAACTCGAACGATTTTACGAGTTAAAATGCAAGTTTGATAACCATGCTTATGGATAATCTTGGTAATCCAATGAGACATGGATGATCAAGATTAGAAGTTACTTTAAGGTCATATGGCTAAATGTTCTAATTTTGACCGTACATATTTATGTGACAGAGGAATAACAAAAGAAAATCAAAAGGATACAAAACACGTCCTGCAACAGAACCATCATTCTGTGTGTGAGGAGAGCACTTTGGACCCAACCTTATACAAGATATTCTGGAGGGCACAAGCAATGCAGCTCGATTAGGTCTGAAAACAGGCCTATGCACTTCATTATGCTCAAATGTTTTCCCTTTAACATGATTCCTCACACAATCGGCTATCCATTTTGACCCGTCATCAAGATATTGCCAAACCCCTCCAACTTCAGAAAAACTGCAATAAAAATTTCACAATCAACTAGCAAACAGTAATCCAATGCATCAATGTGAACAAGAATCAAACAAGGAACAATCAACAACTAGGTTCAAATGCAACCAGTGTATTAGTTAGCAGGATCATCAAAGTACTGATAAAATATTCAGGGAAATTGATATCAGTTATCAATTAGAGTACTAGGGCAATGTTGCAAAAAGAAGATTAAAGCAAAATGTAAAAAATAATGAATAATTTAATGTCAAGATGAAAAGATACACACCAATTGATTAAGGCAAGCAAACATACTGACTGTTGGTCATATGATTAGGAAGGTAGCAGTTTATAAAAATCCTGTATAGTGGTATACAGGATAGTTTCTGTTACAAAAACTATATATAGTCTGTTATATTATATTATTTTATTATATATAAATTATTAAAAATGATAAAAAAAATACTCAAAATTAATGACATTCATAATCAACAATAAAAAGACATAGGTGTCTTAAACAAAACATCAAGCAATAGCAACAAAAGTTTCTTAGATAGGAATCAACAATTATCATCTTTCAAATCCAAGGTGACTTCTTAATCATTTTCACTTCTATTACAGCTGCAGATTTCATTTATGGAAATTAAAAATCCCAAAAGTAGCCCCCTAAAGAGCCCTAATGTCTCTGTTCAGAGGATTTTTGGGAATCAACACATAGCACTGCTGTAGCGGCACCATTTAAACCCTTCCCTCCTATTTAACTGTATCATGATCTGACATAGCAGTGAAAGAGGATATTTAACTAGATAATAATTAGAAACAACAACTGATAAGACGTATTTACATTCCTTTCACAATTGGAAAATGACATGGTTCAGTCAGAAAGGTTAAAGAATAGAGATTCTCCCAATCATGTATTTACATTACAGAATGCAAAGCAAGAACAACAAGAAACCATAAAATGCACACAAACACATAGACACAAGTTACCTCAAGGAGCCATTTATGCTGCCCGTCAACAAAACATCAGTTTCAGTTTGCCCCTGCAACGTCTGCACATCAACGCGCAAGTGTTCCAAAGCACAAACACCCATCTTATCAGTTCCCCGGTACCTCCAGACCTGCAAATTCAATCTTTAGATTTGATCCAAAACTGGGAAGGCTGAACCACAGAGAAAATGAAGCCAAAGTCATTCGCACCACAGGTTTTGATGCTTGAATTTTCTCGTATTCCTCGACAAAGTTACATTTGCAATTATGAGAGTAAATGACATGGTGACCATCCAACTCCCTAGCATGAAGCAGCTTCGACAAGGTTCTGTTTCTAAGCTTCCTACAACAACTCCTACCACTCTGCTGTAACTAAAATCAGTCACATTTAAAGTTAAATATTCAAACACTCAAGTATAACCCTAATAAGACATAAAATACATTATTAAGGTTTCACAAACATTATAAACACCTGATTGGAAGGGGTTTGGGGTGCCTTGGGAGTAGGGTTCTTGGGCCTAGAAGAAGAGCCAGGAATGGGGCCTTTGATGGGGAAATATCTGTTCTTCTCAGGATCATAGTAAAACCCCGGAAGCTCTGCCACAAAATACACAATGACTCTATTATCATCAATAATTAACCATGAATTGGGATAAACAAGCATAAAGGTGAATGCGATTGGAACGAATAGATTAACCTCGTGCCGGTGCCATACGTCGCCGGCGTATTAGGTTTGGGAGTGAGGGAGAATACCGTTACAACCGATTTCAAGCGGCGAAATTAAGTTTGCAGCTTTCACTCTCTGAATCCCCTTTGGCTGAGTTCTGGGTTTGGAACTATGTTAAAATTTTCATATGTTATTGTAAATTATTATTTAGTTATTTTTCAGAGGATTATAATTTTTATCTCTTTTTTATTCTTTATATATTATCTTCTATTTTTTTTATTCTATTGAAATTTTAATCCTCGTTTTTGTAATGTTATTTAACTTGGTATTTTTATTTTAAAATATATTAATGTTATTCTTTTGTCTAATTTCATAATAAGATAGTATTAATTTAGACATACCAAATAATTTAAATAAACAGAGGGATCAAACCACAATTTAAGTTAATTCGTGATAATTTAGAGAGAGAGAACGTTGAATTTTTTTAAAAATATATGGATCAAATTGGATTATTTAAATAAAAATAAGAAATCAATGAGTAATTTAACGTCCAATTGTGAATAGGAACAGTGTTATATATTTGCGCTTGTCAAATATATATGATTTTTGGATTTTATTTTTTCGAGTGAGGAAAGGAAACATGAAATAAATAATTTTCAGTTAAAACCTATTTTATATTTATAACTTTTAATTTTATTATATATTATTTTATAATTTTTAATTGATAGTTATTTATTATATTTAACTATTAAGGGTAATTACAACTCCCGTTAAAATAAATAAATAATATATATTAATAAATATTAGAAACATTTAAATTACGAGATAAATTAGATATCCAGAAATAAAAGCATTAAGGAAATAAGATAAGTTAGGTGCAAATAGATAAAAGGATAAAAATGTGAGATAGATTAGTTTTATTAAGTCCGAAATATAAAGATGTTAAAGTATGAAATAAATAAGGTGTGAAGATTTTGGATGAGACTTAACTACATGATTGTATTAGTAAACTTACACTCACGAGATGTAGGAATAAACTTAAATATGCCAGCATGTAGTATATGTGACTATAATTTATACTTATAAATAAAAATATATAATTTATAAATTAATTATGGATAATACTCACAATACAAGTACATTAAGTAATTACACTATATTGAATATTAAAAGAATGATAAAAATTTCGACTATAAATAATATCAACTATATTGATAGTATAAATTTCGGCAGGAATATGTAATTTTATATTAGGTTGAACAATAGAAAACCAGATAAAAACAAAGCAACTTGAGGAAATTTATGAACATTTAGAATGCAACTAACTTGAATTAGGTGATCACATTATAATCAAACAAAGCAAGCAGTTTGAGTACAAAAGAAAAATTAATGAACCATTTCATAACCTTTAGAAACTTTGTGCTTTCCAAGTCCACATGCATCTACCTACAAAAGTAGGTGCTTTTTCATCGTTAGGAATAAGAATGATTCTGCCAATAATTTTAGTTTCAGGAAGTGTGTGATTAAGAATGTATTAAGAACTACATTGATTTTTATTTTTTTTGGTTTTAGAGTTAATAACTTCTCAAAATCGATTATAATGGATCATAATATAATAAATTGGATTTTTTAATAAAATAACAATAACAATAATAAATAAATAAAATAATATTACAATGGACAAATTATTTCTATTTAATAAAATGATATATTTCTACTATATTTCTTACCTACTTATTTTCTTTTACATTAATTTTTTTATCTTATATTTATTTTCTGTTTGGCAAATGGATGACAGAAAGGAGAGTAACCTAAAGTCTAACTAAACAAACCCTTTTATTTATGTTCAAGGCTTACATAAGCAACAGTGAATTTTACTGTAAAACCAAAAACACAAGGGACGACTTTTTTAATGGGACCTTGAATTTGACATTATTATATTTTGAATTTCGATATACATCACGTTGTAGCTTCACACGTTGGAAAATATTATATTGAAATTTTGTTTCCGGTCTTAGACAGTATATTTTTCTTAAATGATAACCACTGTACTAATTAAAAAAAGATCTAGCAGTAGACTTGTAATTTTTAAATACCACTGTCTTTTTTAATTTTTATTTTTTTTCATTTAATTATTTAATATTTTTCTATTTTTTAAAATGATATCTTAAAAAGATAATGAATTAGTAAGTCTTTTCTTTTTTTAAATATCATAATATCTTTTACTGAAAATAATAATTTTCAAATTAAATAAAATGATGAAAAATAACATATTTTTCAAGTATTCAATGTAACTTTATATCTATAAGTCAAATTTGAATCCTCGTGTATTGTTATGTTTTTCCTTCAAAATATATCCCAATTCTTGGGTATCTCACAGTCTATTAATTAAGTGTTTATCTTTATCTTTTTGGTGTTTATTATTTAGTTATAAAGCGAGGCTAACGCCTTTATTTGTTTATTCTCTTATCTTAATTATTTGTATTATTCTTGCAGTTTTAATACTATTTCCCATGCATCATACCTATATATATATAATGTTTTCTGCAGATAATTATGCTACTGCATATATTTCTTCATCAATTCATTCAATGAACATCACTGTGATGTTTATCAACACAGTGTTTGATATTTCTAGAAATAGGCAACAAGAATATTCATTTATAGTTTTATCTTCATGAACACTCTTATTATATTTTCTTCCAGTCTATCTTCTGATATTTGTTGTAGAGAAAGTCAAAAAATACTAGCTGACAAGTGCAGTTTTCGCACTTGGTCTTTATGTGATTATGTGTTAATTATTGTGTTTGTTTGATTTTTCAATATTCAATTTAGACCAAGTTGACTTCAAACCTACAAACGTCACTGTGAAAATATATATACTCAAGGTAATATAATTCAAATTTATAATAAAGAAATATTTTAAAAAATATAAAAAAAATGTTTCAGCATATGAATCGTATTATTTATATTAATAACATATATCATACAAGGTTAATTTAACTAAAAAACATTCTTTAATTTTTTTTTGAAATTAAATAAATGAATTGGTTTAATTGAAAGATATTAATAATTCAAAAAGCAGTATATAACTAAGTCAAAGAATAGTAATTTGTGATTTATAAATCAAATTAAAATTTAAATGATTCCTCACTTAATAGATAATGATAAACGACGACAAAAATATTTTAAAAAAAATTATAAAGATGAAAATGAATTTTTTTTTATAAAGAATAAAAAAATCAGTGGGGACAAAAATAATACAAATCTGAATCTTACTTCATGAGTACACTTGACGTATAGTTTACCATTTAAGAAATGTAAGTAAATTGTATGAACAAAAAAGCAAAATAAAAATTTTATTGAGGACTAAAATAAAGAAAATAAAATTTATTAAGTATATACCAAATTCGAGATATGAGGTATTTATTGGAATATTTTTTCCTTTAGTTATTTTGTTTAATTGTTCCTCGTCTTCATGAATGGTATTAATTTTTGAAACTTTTAAGGAATATAATTTTTTATTAATTTTTAAGGAATACATTCTCACCTTAGAACCTAATAGACCACTTATCCTCTTCACCAATATCTATCTTAGTCTATCTCAACGCTTATGTAACAATTATATATATATTTTTTTTTTCAATTAACGGAGCTGAAAGACCATACAACAGTAAATAGTTAACAGTAATAAAATTTTCAACGAAGTGCCAATAAATTTCCTGATATTAAAAGAAGTGTCAGTAAAAATCATTACATCCCAATAACCTCATTTTTCAACTACATACCTCTAAACTTTTCTAACTAAAGACTTTTCCATATCTAATGCATAAGAATTAATTGTAAGAAAATTCAAAAGAAAATTTGAAAATTAAAAGGAGGAGAGGGGAGTTTATTCGGAAAGGGAGAGAAAGAAACAAATATGAGAAAATGAAAGATGAAGACAAAAAAAAAAAAGGAAGTTCTGATTAGACTAAAACATAAAAAAAAATATTGCTTATATATAAAAATATATAAAATAAATTATGTTCACGAGGAAAAAAGAGCTATGTAGATGCCATTTATATTCTAGAATTATATTGGCGTGAAAACTGATAAGAAATATATGCTTCCAAAAGACAAATTTATTTAATTTCCTCAATTGAAAAATGAAGGCAAGTTGCCCGAAATAATGGCTGAAAAGGACAAATTCATTTACTTAATTTGATTAAAAGATGAAGGCAACATTATGTTACAATTTGAATCTTGACTTTCGAGATAGGATGGGTCTACTTTAATTTATCGTACTTATAATTTTAAGTAGAACGAAAACGTATTAATATTTTTTTTTATCAGGAAAAAATTAATAGTAACATTTGGGATAAAAATACCAGTATATATACATAGCCGCCAAGCCTGCTTGAGCTAATAAAAAAAGTACTAATTAACATTATTTATCTATTTTAAGTAAAATGTTTGTTGTTACACACATAAATCAAAAGAATTAGAGAATCAAACTAAAATTATTGATTTAAAAGAAATTAAAAATAACAGGTCTCTCTTTAAAATAGAAGACCTAAGTGTCCACTTAAAAATATAAAAAAAAAAAACAAAAATATTATTTAGTTAAAGCAATTCCTCAACCCTAATCAGTGTATAAAAGTTGCTTCACATGAAAACATTCACCAACCAAACACACCATAGTACGTTCTCTGCAAACTTAACCAGCCATGGAAACACTTCCCTTGTTGCCATACTTTCTCTTCTTCCTCCTTTCTCTTCTCATCACTTTCAACCTTTTCTTCCGAAGAACAAAGCACAAAAACCTTCCACCAGGTCCACCACCACTTCCCATAATCGGCAACCTCAATCTCCTCGAACGCCCCCTCCACCGTTTCCTCCAACGCATGTCCCAAACGCACGGCCCCGTCTTCTCCCTCTGGTTCGGTTCCCGTCTCGCCGTCGTCGTTTCATCGCCCTCCGCCTTCCAAGAATGTTTCACCAAAAACGACGTCGCCTTGGCCAACCGACCTCGCTCCCTCTCCGGCAAGCACATCTTCTACAACTACACCACCGTGGGGTCCTGCTCCTACGGCGAGCTCTGGCGCAACCTCCGCCGCATCACCTCCCTCGACGTTCTCTCAACTCAACGCATCCACTCCTTCGCGGGAATCCGCAAGGACGAAACTGATAGGATGGTCCAGGCCCTGGCGAGGGCCTCGCGCGTGGAGTACGCGCGCGTGGAGATGAGTTCGATGTTCCACGACATGACATACAACAGCATGATGAGGATGCTGTCGGGGAAGAGATACTACGGGAAGGAGATTCAGGCGAAGGATTTGGAGGAGGCGAAGGAGTTCAGAGAGACGGTGGAGGAGTTGCTGCAACTCGCTGGAGTGTCTAACAAGGCTGATTATTTGCCCTTCCTTCGGTGGTTCGATTTTCAGAACTTGGAGAAGAGACTAAAGAGTATTAACAAGAGGTTCGATACGTTTTTGGATTCACTCATTCACGAGCAACGCAACAAGAAGGGGAGGGAGAATACCATGATAGACCATCTTCTCACTCTGCAGGAATCGCAGCCTCAATATTACAGTGATCAAATCATCAAAGGCCTTGTTCTGGTAATGGTTTAAGTTTCATCTTATTTTGATTCATATATAAATTTCAATAATACTTTCCATAAAATTACTTATATATATATATATATATATATATATATATATATATATATATATATATATATTTGTTTTTATCTATTAAAAATATATCATTTTTTTTTTTCTTCACTCTTTATTTTTTTTTATTTTTTTC
>Ga0099825_1001418_pt1 | contig 30585 bp, 14 predicted proteins | sample SiratroredBW_FD_76838 | JGI IMG/M metagenome (GOLD analysis project Ga0099825, IMG submission 76838) | Root nodule microbial communities of legume samples collected from California, USA - Siratro red BW | ecosystem: Host-associated > Plants > Roots > Nodule | place: USA: California | collected...
AAAAATAAAAAAAAAAAAAAAAAATATATATATATATATATATATATATATATATATATATATAATTAAAAAAAACTGAAGATAATTTAAAAAAATTACCTTTTAATTAAAAAAAAATTACCTTTTAATTCAAAAAAAAAAACTGAAGATAATTCATACACATAAAAGACATATACACGCACGCACACGACACACTTAAATTCGAATGGTCATGTATAAAATTTAAAATTTAAATTTAATCATAAGAATTAAAATATAAATTTTTCGACTCTTAAATTTAAATTAATAAAAAAAATAAATTAAATAAATAATATGGTTATTTAAAAGTAAAAACATCACAATATCAATTAATTAACTTTAAATACAAAAAATAAATATTGATTTGCACCGATTTATTATGCCTGGATTTATAATAAAAAAATACAAATAAAATGTGAGACATGCATTAACAGAGGATTGATAAATCTTGAATAACATTCAACATGTGTGTTTATGGTGAATGTGAAGTCTAACTCAAACACTATGTATGTTACGTAATTAAAATTAATACATTATTATTGATAATTATGTTTAATTTCGGTCTCATTAACAATTTATGATTATTTATCCATTTGTCCAAGACACAAACTTAAAAACACAAGAAACATTAGTGAACTGAATAAAAAAATACAGAAATTTAACATGCAAAACTGTAATAAATTCAGGTACACCAGACAGAAATTGAATCACACTTTGCAGGAACATTTTTCTGGTATGAGAAAGGTTCTATCTAACTGGGGGACCAAGTTCAGTTGTGAAGTTCAGAGTGGCCAACTCAATGGAGTCACTATTTTCAATCTGATAACCAATATATTTTCGAGCCAATTCTGTAGTCAAACACTCCTTTAGCTCGTTCACCACATCACTCATACTTGGCCTTTTGGCAGGACTAGTAGACAAAGAAGTTAATCCTAGTTCAACAACTCTCCACACTGAGCTAGTGTCAAAATCTTCCTCTAACCTTGAGTCAGCAATGCTCTTTATATCCCCACTAGAAATAATGGAGCTAACCCTCTGACTTATGTGAGTCTTCTCAGGAGTTTTTGATATAACTGGCTGACCTGTAACCATCTCCAAAAGAACAACTCCAAAGCTGTAAACATCACTTTTTTCTGTCAACCTGCTTGATAATTGGTACCTGTGATGTGAGACACAATTTATATTAGTCCTTGTCTTGTTATGTCAAGAACAACACTGCAAAGCCTAAGAAACTGAATCTAGAATTTGTATGAATGATATGAATCTTAGATTGTGTAGAATATTTTTCCAACAAAAAGCATACATGACCATGAATTATAATTTAAGCACTTACTTTGGATCCAGATAACCGGGAGTTCCAGCAACAATAGTGGACAAATGTGTGCCTCCATCTGTGGGAAAACTCTTGGATAGGCCAAAATCAGCCAATTTTGCCTGGAAGTTTTCATTTAACAAAATATTTGCACTCTTCACATCTCTATGGATTATGGGTGGCTTACAACCATTATGCAGATATTCAAGTCCTAGCATCAAATCAAATTCTTAGCATGAATATATTGAAGAATCAAAGGATTGAAGGAGAAGTTTACATGCATAGTTTCCTTGCTAACCTTGGGCAGCATCCAATGCTATTTGGAGTCTATCTTCCCACGTTAATAACTTTGCACTGCCATTTTTTCCTGTACAATGAAATCAATAGTTAGTACTTAAATTTTGAAAGCTTTTGGGCTAAATTGATTGAATGAAAAGGAATAAGATTTAGAACTTGAATACCAGAAAGAATTTCATTCAGGTTTCCATTTGTCATATATTCATAGATGAGCCCTATATTGTTTTCTTCATTGCAATATCCAACGAGAGTGGTCAGATTTCTATGATGAACTCTCATCAGAAGTTTAACCTGAAATTAAAGGCCACTTTTTTGTCATGACAACTACAGATCTGGTTGAGTTCACCCAAAAACTATTGTGCAAGTAATGACCACTTGCCTCTGCTTGAAATTGTTCATATCCTCGTAGTGATGATGCGGAGAGCATCTTAACAGCTACTTCAGTGTCATCAATAAATCCATGATAAACTATCCCAGATCCACCTCTACCGAGTATTCTGGTGAAGTCATTGGTGATCTTAACAATATCATTGAATGTATATTGCCGTTGCTTGGATTCAAATTGTGATCCATTTGGAGTATTGGTTTCAACATATATGTTCCCTGATGCTAATTTCATGGATAAAAATTTAGTCGTTTACTGAGTATAATGAAATCAGAACATGGGAAATTAACCAAAAAAGGTAATTAATAACAGCTTTACCCTGTGGGTTTCTCTTCTTAATGCCACAGATTATAGCTGCTGCTACAATTATTAGGAGCACCAAAATCCCGGCAGCAGATGCTACTACAGGAATAACTATATTGCTTTTGCTCTTCTTTTGATGATCATCATCTGGCTGCTGGATGCATGGATCAGATTCACATAGATCTGGATTCTGCCCCAGGCTAGCATCATTCGTACAAGAGTAAATTTAGAACAATAGTTGCACTTACTATTACACATTTCTTCCCGCTATGAACAACTTTTGTTGATACTTATTTCAAGTTTCTAAGAAAATTATTTTCCCAAAAAAGAAAAATTAACACAATATCAACACTTATCTGTTTTAGATTTTGGTGGTTATGTCTTAGTAGATTAAGAGACCACTTTGTTTATAGACTATTATTGTATTGTGTTTTAAGCAGCATGAGCATACCACGACCATCAAGTATTAGAGATTCTATATCGATTAGAAATAACGTCAAACCATAATATATAGCATAATATATAGGTGGATACAAACTTTACCTTATAAGTCAGTTTCATAAGATTGAGTTAACTTTAAAATTTATTAAATGATCTGTATGAGTCCGTCCAGAATTCTTTAAATTAAATCTTCCAGTTGCCGTTTTCAAATTCTCGAGTCTAATAATCTAATGATGGTGCATTTAAGAAATTAAGTTACAATAATCTTGTGGTTCAAGGTTTTAAACATGACATTTGAGACTTACCTCAATGATAGTGAACCTTCCTTTGATCTATCAATAAGTCTTCTGGGAACTGAACCAGTAAGGTTGTTATTACCCAATTTTCTGCAAAAACAGGACGTATATGAAACCCCTTTCACTTTCATAACTCAAGAAAATTAATTCATGCAGGATATGGATTGAACTTACAAGACTTCAAGTGATTGCAGTTGTGTCAGAAAATCAGGTACTGGCCCGCTTAAACTATTGTTTGATAAATCCCTGAAAAGAGCAAATGCAGCATTGCAATTCTAAATCTCAAAGAAGAGGAAAAAATAAAAATTAAATGGATTCGGTTATCATTTGTTAACCAAATGAGATGAGGTACTCACAAGTAGCGTAACATAGTGAGCTCAGAGATGGAAGATGATATCAGCCCGGTCAGTCCACTTGAAGACAAATTCCTGGTTGCATTTCCAAATATATTTCTGTTAGTTAATGGTTTGAGTTTATGAATCTATGCATAATTTATTTCATGATTTGTAAACTTACAAGGATGTGATTCTTGGAATGTTATCAACACCAAAGCTACAATTTAGACCTTCCCAAATGTATGCTACTGGGCCACATGGATCTCCTTGCCAATTTCTATCCACCCCATAAGTGCTTTTGATGTTCTTGATAGCATCAACTTGAATTTGATATTTCAAAAATGATTTCAAGCCAATTTATGCATGTAGTTTAAGTAGTTTAAATTCAAATAACACTAAAAAACATGTGTTCAAATGTATAACATACCATCATCTTGTTCAGTTTCTGATCGTGGAAAATATATTACTTTATAAATCTCCAAGGCATTCATGATAGGTGGAAGGGTAGAAGTCTCGGTCTTAACAAGAGAAAATTGATACGTTGTGGCTCCAGTCATTGCTTCTTTACTAAAAATGGTAGTCGTAGTCTGATATCCAGGAGCCAGAGGTCCATAGAATAACTTGTTATTCATGAAGATATTGAATGTTCTAGTTTCATTTGTTGCCAACTTTTCAACATCATTAAAGTGCATGTATATGTAGAATCCCTCATTCACATTATTTGAATCCCAGTAGAAATCCAAAGGAGCACTAGGGTTTATTGGTGTAGCAGCAGTGCTCATGACAACTTTTGGTGGCTTGTATTTATTCTGCAATAGATCACCACCAGGATCAAGTGTGCTGCTTAATTGTGTCCACTTGTTAAATCTATTAGGCATCCAGATGCGATCATAAACATCATCTTTGTACCTGCATACCACATTATTTTTTAACCAGTGTTTGATATATTTATAATAAATGAACAACAACAATAAAGTGTTATTTCACTCTGGTCACAAAAATGTATCATCGGGATCAACTCTGATATCACTTAATGGAAAGGTCGAGGAGGGAAACACGGGAGAGATTAAACAAGAATAAGAAAAGAGTCTGACCAACACAAGGAAATGACATCACCTTTAACTCAAAACTTTAAGATATTGAATTTGTGAGTCTTCTTTTTTGTATGTTGCTCAACTTTCTCATTTCTACTCAATGTGGGACTAGGCTCACACTTGGATATGTAACCCTCTATAGATTACACTATACTACTGGGTTGGTTAGAGACCAATTCTTGAAATATATTATTCACCATAAAATCTCTCTTCAAAATTCCTCTAGTGTTTCTTTTTGTCTCTCTTCTCTCCTTTTCACAATACTAAAAATCGTAAAATCAACTATATCCATTTCACTGGTGCATCCATTGGCATTTTTTTATGAATTTGTAATGAATGAAATTGGCACATATTGTAAATAAGCTTAACTCAATACAATGGACACACCTGTACGCTAAGTTGGTGGTGGAACCTAAGTCATGTCGGCTGATGCGTGCCAATGATTCACCTAAGGCAGTGGAATAGGAAGAGCTGTTCAAAGTCCTCAATTCTATAGCTGAAATGAATGGAATACCATTTCCTGTGTTAACCAGACATGGATGTATGTGATCCAATGATGGAGTGTAAATGATCTCCTTGATTGTGCTGAGTGATGCATTGTCGAACCTAACTGTGTCCCATAAATTAGCTCCAAGATGAAGATCAAATTGTGGAGGCTTATTGAGACCATCATAGTTTCCATAAAAGAAAGTAGCTAGGATTAAATACTTATTACCACTAGTCACGTTTATGCTGTAACAGTTTCTCACTCCATTGGGAAAGCTCCTCACATATGCTAGCTGCTGTTGGTGAGTACTCTTCTCTGCAGGTGTTATACTCATGCTTTCACCACTATCTATAAATTTGTCATCTGAAATGTAAAATATCCCTGTGGTCCTCTCAGTATAGCTTGAAGCCTCAGGTGGTAGACCACAGTCTATGCTAATGAACCCTGAGAGAAAGAAACAAAAAAAAAAGGTTTAAATTCTATCATTTCTTGAACAAATGACAATGCAATGTTACTTTAAGCTAGTCTTCAAATTTTGAAAACCAAACCTGATTGATCCTGTGCTTGAGTCAGAACCACAGCAGTAAGGACTCCAAACAAAATAAGAGGAAATTGTAACACCATTGTTTGATGAATCATGTTTTGGTTAGGAAGAGAAAGATGAGTGCCATAATGTCATATATACACTGCTAAAGTCACATGTCACAGTAATTCACACGGCATTGTAGTCAATTCTTTTGTGGGAGTAATTGTTGGTTAAGAAATTTTTGTCTTACACAACCTTTCTTATGAGGCACTTCCTTGATATAAGCATTATTGTTAATATGAGACTCGTTGTTAATATTAGAATACCTTGAAAGCTTTATGAAACACTCGTTTCTTTTGTTTTTGTTGGAGGAAATAGACAATGGACAAATGGAAACTAAGGTTGTAGATTGATTTTTATTAATGATTAGAATTGAAGATTTCGAAATAAGAACTAGAAAAAAGTTATATAAGCTTCACCAACCCAACACTTTCTATCATTATTTCATACCAAGACCAATTCAAAGAACCAGCTTGGCTAAGGTAGCATTGTCACTATATCATTTTCTAAGAGGAAAAATACTAGGAAAAAGAGAAAGTAACGTTGTATATTTGAATTCAATATAAGACTGAAATTACACTGCTAAACCACAAAGGTGAATATCTTTTTTCAATTAATATTTTTATAAAGAAATAGTATTAAAGAGACCATAATATTTTCCAAGTCAACTTGTGTAACATGTTCATATAAAACGCTTGTCCCAAAGACCAATTCAAAGAACTTGTAATTCAAAATTTATTTAGATGGATGGATGCATGCATGTTAGTGAACCAAGTTCCTTCTTTCTCCTGTGGTTGCAAAGGAAGTAATGCACAAAATGAACCACAACTAGGATGTCAACTTTGTCTTTTCTTTCAAACCAAGAAGATCACTGTATGTGTTTTTGTTGTCGCTTGAAAAATTGAGAGAAAAAGCCAAGAGTTAGAGACTTAAATATTCTTCTTTTACACAGTATTTTGGCTTCCATGTACCATTTTTCAGACAAAACTACACACAGCTGAAGAAATACACGTTTCTAGGTATTACTATGCATTCTTCAAACCTTCTAGACAACCCCTTGAAGAAAGTATTCAACAGTTTGATTGAGTTTAATTTATAATTAATGTGCTTATTGTGTCTCATTTTTTTTCTTTTGAGTTTATATTTTGCTTTATCATTTTAATATATTTTGAGAAGTAAAAGTACAAATTGATTTTTTTTTTAGGAAAGATATGTGAACCTAAATGTTATTAAATTATGTGTTATAAATTATTTATAAGACTTTTTTTCCTGCCGAAGTAATCTTGTAAAGATAAACCTATCCTATTTATAAGAGGCGGACAGTATTAGATAATCACTTTGATAGAGGCGGACAGTATTGTAGTTTTATTGAATAAAAAAAAACACATACAATATCTATAAAATTTAAATTTTCTTTATTGTATATGTTTCTCTAATATTTCCATAGGTTTAAAGAATACTAAATTTCGAGTTTTCATTTGATATAGCAATACTTCCAAAGTTTATAGAAATTTTCAATCACAGAATGGAAAAAAAAATATAATTAAGTTTTCTTATAAATTCACATGAGAAATAAAATATAATTCAGCATTAAAATATACTTTTACTTTTTATATATTTTTATATACAAATCACGCTGATGAAAAGGCAGTTCTGAAGAGAAAAGAGATTACTCTCTGTAAACTTAAAATATCAAATTATCTTTACTTTTATTTATTTTTAATTAAAGATATTTATGTTATTATATATATTCGTTCTTTCTACTTTCCACGTGATAACAAAAACCACATGTAATTTTTTTCTCATCAATATAGATATATATATTTTTAAATGATTATTAATTTACTAATTTAAATATAGATATATATTTAGTGAATTGTTAGATAGCCGAAGAAGGTTAAATTATTATTATTTTAGAAATTTGAAAAAAAAAGTAAGAAAAATTGGGACCTCACGTTTCAGGATATTTTGTCACCCGTGGACAAAGCAACCCCTCCAATTTGTTGTGGTCGTTTCACATATCGAAAGGGCAATTTTGGCATGATGTCGCATTCATAACACTCCGAAGATTTTAACCATTTTATGTTTCATTAACAATTAACTATATTAACTGAACTCCTTCACCTTGCTCAACTTCCTGTTTCTGGTGTTGGATTTTTACTTTGTTGCTCAGTTCTTATGGTTTTCTTGTGAAATCTTCAAACTTCTTGCATGGCCAGTATTCTAGGTTCTTCTTCATGCATAGTCACGGCCTATGCATCAAGAAATGAGCCACAAGTTGTCTCTAAAATCACTGCAGTGAGAGGAAACTCCCATTCACCACTATGGTTTTCTTGCACTCCTCCTAGAAAACCCGCTAGAAACCATTTTCAGCTCAAATCCTCAAATGGGCTTCCGCTGAATGCTGTTTCTTCTAATGATGGTTTGTTCTTAACATCAGTTTTACATGATCTGTTCTTTTGTTATCATTATGTTGTATAGATTATGAAGTTAAACTTCAACTGGACATGCCTTTTGTTTGATCTAGCAATTGCTTTAACTGTTCATATACTGTTACTCCTTGTTTGCTTCAACATGGCTTGTTTGCTTTAACTGTTCATATACTGTTACTCCTTGTGCATTTGCTTTTAACTAGAGTTGTTTAGCTTAGCTAAAGTCATATACCATATATTCACAAATTAATTAGGTTTAGCTGGAACTTCATTGGCTAAAGAAGATAGCAAGCCCCAACCACTTCCTCGACTATTTCCATTGTCAGACTCAGAATGTAAAGGATCCAATCTTAGTATAACTGTTGTTGGAGCTTCTGGAGACCTTGCCAGAAAGAAGATTTTTCCAGCACTCTTTGCTCTCTTTTATGAAGATTGGCTACCTGAGGTCCGACTGGTTATAGTGTTTAGTTTCATTTAGCAGTGATGCACAAACTTTTGGGAAGTGAGATATCTAAGATGATTTGAATATTCTGGAACATTATGTTTGAGTCTGCCTGGTTGCAATCTTTATGCAGAATTTTCTTGTTTTTGGATTTGCTCGGACTAAAATGACCAATGAAGAATTAAGGAACATGATTAGCAAAACTTTAACATGCAGAATTGACAAAAGGTAAATTTCATTACAGCAATCCTTTTTGGTACAAACTTGTAACATATCATGGTTGAAGACAAACAAGTGTAATGTTTGAAATGTAAATGGAATAACAGGTAATTGATATAAAATTAACTTTCTTTCACTTTTATCTTTCGTAAGTCTATATCACCAAAACACATTTATGCAATTTAACTTTTATGTTATTGGGCTAACATGATGTAAAACCTTAGCTTATACTTTTCCCATACTTCCCTTCATTTTATGTACATTGACACTAGTCTGAACTTGCAGAGAAAATTGTGAAGATAAAATGGATCAGTTCTTAAAAAGATGCTTTTACCATTCTGGTCAATATAGTTCTGAGGAGCACTTTTCAGAACTGGATATCAAGCTCAAAGAGAAAGAGGTAATATAATACTATCTTCAGTATTGCGCTGCTGCATTGAGTCTCGAATATCCGTAAGTCAGAAAATAAAATAAAAATAACACAAAATTGGAGAACATTTCCCATAACTAAAATTCTATTGTGTCATACAAACAAGATCAAATTCTCCGTGGTAGCTGACTGCGAAACAGCCGATCTTGAAATTAACTGAGATATTTGACAATGATCTTTTCTAGGGTGGAAAATTATCGAACAGATTGTTTTATTTGTCAATACCTCCAAACATATTTGTGGATGTGGTGAGATGCGCTAGCCAAAAGGCTTCTTCCAAAGATGGATGGACAAGGGTTATTGTTGAAAAGCCATTTGGTCGTGACTCAGAGTCATCTAGTGAGCTAACAAAATGTTTGAAGCAGTACCTCACTGAAGACCAAATATTCAGGTGCGTTTGGTTCATTTTTTTCAACAAGCTAAAGTGAAAAGCTTGAACTCATTGGAAATTCTTTAGGATTGACCATTACTTGGGTAAGGAGCTTGTGGAGAATCTATCAGTGCTTCGCTTTTCAAATCTTGTTTTTGAGCCTCTATGGTCCCGGAATTACATTCGCAATGTGCAGATAATATTTTCTGAGGATTTTGGAACTGAAGGAAGAGGAGGGTGAGTACTGAGTAATCTTGCCATATACTTATCTTGATTGTATTGCAGAGAATAATAATTCACACGACTAATTGAACTGGCTTTGTGCTTTTCTTTAGTTATTTTGATCACTACGGAATCATTCGTGATATAATGCAAAATCATCTTCTGCAAATACTAGCTTTGTTTGCAATGGAAACACCAGTCAGCTTAGCTGCTGAGGACATCAGAAATGAAAAGGTACATACATCTCTTTTGTCTAGCGGAGAGTACCTAAATAACATTATTTTATTAATGTTTCAATTCGGTCCTCCTACATATCCTATAATCTTATGGAAAAAATTTCAACCAATATAATGATGTTCAGTGATTACTGAGAATGGTTTCAACTCAGGTGAAGGTTCTGAGATCAATGAGACCACTGCAGCTTGAAAATGTTGTTGTTGGTCAATATAAGGGCCACAGCAAGGGTGGACAATCGTATCCCGCTTATACAGATGATCCAACTGTTCCTAAGGGTAGTCTTACTCCAACATTTGCAGCAGCAGCTCTTTTTATAGACAATGCAAGATGGGATGGGGTTCCTTTTCTCATGAAAGCTGGCAAGGCTCTCCATACCAAACGGTACGCAAGTTTCTTCTATCTTCAGGAAAATTATGTCATTCAATTTGCTATGCGCTGTTTGGAACTATTACAAGAAACATTCAAAAATGTATCCAGTGCAGAAATCAGAGTACAATTCAGACACGTCCCAGGTAACTTATACAAGAGGAATTTTGGAACTGATCTAGACAAGGCCACAAATGAGCTCGTGCTTCGTGTACAACCTGATGAAGCTATATATTTGAAAATCAACAATAAAGTGCCAGGTCTGGGAATGAGATTAGACAGAAGTGACCTGAATTTGCTTTTCCGAGCAAGGTATGAGATCTTCTAGACATGTTCTGCGTAGAGTTGACTGAATTAAATTCAGTTGTAAAAGTTGTTGATTAAAATTTACTGATAATACAATTTATATATTTAAATTGAAAATTGAAAGTTTAAATGTTGACATAGCTAGTTCTGTGGACGCAGAAGATTGTTTTTTTTTTTTCCAATGATAGTTTCTCATAAAATACTAGATGCCTATGAATGAAGTTATATTTCCCTGCAATATTTGAGTGAGGGTTTTCCACAGAACTTACTGTTTCAACACTTGTTACTAATGTCTCTGCATTTCCTTCTTCATAATTATCCTTGGATATAACTGTTGCTTGTGAAACATAGGTTACCAATCTTTAAAAATTCCATATGCTAAGAATGGTCATTATATTGGAGGAAATACAAACATGTGTTTGATGAGGGCATTAATACAAAACTTTGAATTTCTGCTAAGGTATCCAACTGAAATACCAGATGCATATGAGAGATTACTCCTAGATGCCATTGAAGGCGAGCGAAGGCTGTTCATTAGAAGCGATGAGCTTGATGCAGCTTGGGCACTGTTCACTCCTTTGCTAAAAGAAATTGAAAACAAGAAGATTGCTCCAGAGCTCTACCCCTATGGTAGCAGAGGACCAGTTGGAGCACATTACCTTGCTGCAAGGCACAATGTTAGATGGGGAGATCTTGGTAATGAAGACTGATAAATGGCAGAGCTCTCCCATGATCAAGAACATTCATTGTCAATTCCTTTTCCATCACATTATAGGACAGCTACACGCTTGTCTCACCATCGGTGAGGAGAAGGAAGTTTCATATAGAATGATAGAATGCATACCTTTTTATGTATTATAATATGTGCTTTCCTATTAAATGGCAATTTGATTTAGAATAATAACTACTGCACATTATGATAGATACTGGATCAGAATTCAGAAAAGGAAGAAAGACAAATTTTCTTATATATTGATTGAGTGTATCTCTACAAAAAAATTCCCAGGAAATGAGAGATATCATAGAATTGTAACGAATAACAACTCAAGCATCCCCAATAAAGCAAATTCAGCTCGATCTCAAATATGTAACAACCAGACAAGAACCACCAACAAGGGTTGGATCTAACAGAAGGGACTTTTCTCCCACGATGTAACAAACTAATATTCGAATCTCCGTTAGAAGAAACAAACCATTGTCCACATCTAGTATCTGAAGTGTCTCGAACAAAATCACCTTGATGGGGAATACCAGAGTTCAACTACTTGTCTCAGTTTCAGGATGGGTGATGAATAATTTTTCTTTGTCAAACCCCTCTGGCAATAGCCGCCTCGCTTCCATCTCGCTACACAGCGACAATGCCAACTGGTTTTTCCCACACCTGTGAAGTCCATGACAGAGCTCAGATAACGTGCTGGAATCAGGACTCATCAATCTGCCCAGCATGTCCCTCAAAACCTGCACAGCCCCATTAAAGTCCTCATTCTTGCAAAAAGCAGATATCAGCATCTGAAAAGTGTGCTCATTTGGATTACAACCACTCCTCACCATGCTCCTATAAATAAGAAAGGCACGCTCAGAATTGTTCCTCACACACTGCCCAGTAATAAGAGCAGAAAAAGTACTCGCATTGGGAACCAAGTTCTCTTTATCAAGCTCCTTTACAAACCCTGCAGCCTTCTTTGTCTTCCCTTCCTTACACAGCCCCAAAATCAACGCATTATAAGTTAAAATATCAGCCTTAACCCCATTCCTCACCATCTCCTCATAAACCCTCCCACCCATTTCACTGTCTCCAACCAAACCGTACCCATGCAACAAAGTATTGTAAGTCACAACATTGGGAGCCACATTGGCAACCTTCATCTCATGGAAAACCCTATTCGCCTCATGCAACTTCCTCTCCTTACAAAACCCGTTAATTAGAGTGTTGAAAGTAACCACATTAGCCTGCACTCCATTACCCCCCATCAAAGAGTTAACCTTTAACGCCAAGCCAAACAGCCCCTTGTTACAATACCCCGAAATCAAAGTATTGAAAGTCACAACATTAGGACTCAAGCCCATGTCCCCCATCTTCTGGAAAATCTCAAAGCCCTTCTGCACTTCCCCCAGCATGCAATGAGCGCGAACAACCATGTTGAGAGTGTAGACATTAGGCGAAACGTAAGAGCGACGCATCTCCCGGTAAAATGACAGAGCAATATCTGCTCGCCGGAGGCGAAGCAGAGAGCTTAAAAACGCGTTGCAGGATTCAACAGTGAGGGAGAAGCCGTGCTGCTTCATCAGGGTGTAAGTGAGGGTGGCGCTGCGAAATTTACTGGTGTGGGCGAGGGTTTTGAAGAGGGCGTCGAAGACGAGAGGGGAAGCATTGCAGAGAGTGTAGGAGTGTAAGAGGGAGTGGAAGAGGGTGTCGGGAGGGTGTAAAGAGAGGATTTTTGTGAGGAGGGTTTGGATGGTTTTGAATTGGCGGTGTTTGGCGAGGGTGTGGAGGAGGAAGGAGAGGGTTTCGAGGGTGTGGGTGGAAGGGTGGTGTTGGAGGAGCCATTGGGAAAGTTTGAGGGTCAAAACGTGGTCGTTTTGGAGGTTTAGGAGGAGGTGTTTCAGACGGAACGGCGTGAGAACGGAGCACAAAGGGTGTAGCTTTTCCCAATCGGAGTTGATAACGTGACTGTTAGCAACGGTGATGAAGTCCAGATCCTGACCTCGAGGTTCGGGAAGGGTTCGGTGAGGTATGGGAAGGAATGGTCTCCTGGTTCGGCTTCGGTGGGTTGGTTCGATTATCAGAGTGCAAAATCGACGACGTTCAATGTTTCGCATTCTTCACTCACTGATCTTACCTTCACTATTGTTAAATAAATGCATATTTACAATAATAATAATAATAATAATAATAATAATAATAATAATAATAAATAGGATATATATATATTTATACTGTATTTATAAAATAAAAAACAGAAATAAATCAAACTCCGCTAACTTACCACAGTCTCTACGAAAGCTGTTCTCCGCCGGCAACTGAGTGAAACAGAAAACGTAAGAAATTGGAAGCGGAGGATGGCGACGGCGCCGGGAAACCAAATGCTGGAGGGAGGAGCGCCGCCGCCTCCGGGGACTGACATGACCGGAATATGCTTCCGGGATCAGCTCTGGCTCAACAGCTTCCCTCTCGATCGCAACCTTGTCTTCGATTACTTCGCGCTCTCCCCTTTCTACGATTGGACTTGCAACAACGAGCAGCTCCGTATGCGCTCCGTTCACCCCCTCGATATCTCTCAACTCTCGTATGTAAAACCTAATTCCCTTCTCGTTTCTTCTTTTCGTTACTTTTTTAGGTTTCTTGGATTGTGATAATCGAATGATAGTGGTTCTGGTCTTCAGGAAAATGACGGGGACGGAGTATATGCTCAGCGAAGTTATGGAGCCGCACCTGTTTGTTATTCGCAAGCAGAAGAGAGATAGTCCCGACAAAGTTACGCCTATGCTCGCCTACTACGTTCTCGATGGTTCCATTTACCAGGCTCCGCAACTCTGCAATGTTTTTGCTGCCAGAATTGTGAGTTCTTGCTCTGTGTGTGTTATGTTTTTTTATTGCTTTTAGGTTAGGGAGGATTCTTTGCTGTGAATAACTTGCTTGCATGAGGATGAAAATAAATGGATGCTTGTGATCGTGTTTGATGTTGAACGGAGGAGGAGCATGTTGATGGGGATTAACTTGCCCAGAGCAGTAAATTCGTGTTTTTTTGATAATCAAAGGAGTACTCTGGACAAGAGGAGTAGTCTTGGTTGGCCATCCTATATCATTTTGAAAATTAGAGAAAAGTCTTTTCAGTCCTGAAACATAACATTTTGTTTTCTGTTCCGAGCTGTATTATTTTTATCTGTTTTTTAGTATTCAGGTTCAGTGTTTTGAACAGGTTTTATACTTAAAGGCCTTATTCTACAATTTTAGTGCAGTTTACTAGTTTTTCTATTACTTAATTTTTTTTATTATGGGATAGATTTGGTGTCTAATATTGGTGTTGTCATTGATCTTGCAGGGAAGGGCCCTTTATTACATACAAAAGGCATTTACTACAGCTGCCTCGAAGTTGGAAAAGATTGGATATGGTAAGTGCAGACTATGTTTTTTCTTTTTTTTCTTTGTCGGAGATTGTTACTCACAGTAATGTTGCAAAAGCTGGATAGTGTTTATGTCTTGAAAGGAATTATTTTTTCATTTGAAAAATCAATATGGTTTCAATTGTATAGGAATTGGATAGGAATTGGATAGTTAATGCCAACTTTTGTGCTCAGTATGGTTGGAATAAGTGAGACATCATATCAACAAGTGACTGCATTTGCTCGTTCTACAATGCCATCAAGTATGCTATCACTGATTACCCTACGAGTCTGGTCCAAATAAGAATTTATGGTTCATGTATCAATTGCAGGGACCCGAAGAATAGAATTCTTGAATGCTTTTGAAGTTTGGTAAAAATACCATAGTGCTACACTTGTATTCCTAGAATGAATAAGCAATAATTCTGTGGTATTAGTATGTTATGCCATTGTGATTATTTAATAAATTAAATGATAGAGTGAGATAACTATACTGCTGAACTTTGAATGGCCACTCTTGCAATTAGAGATTAATCCTCTCTGATACATGAAATTTTTTACTTTCAAATACAATGACCTAACTGGAGTTCTGTCATTCATTGGAATAAATAATTTATAGGTCAAATTGATCTTTATTAGTTATACCATCAAGGACCAAGTCTTTGGCATTAATCTTGAAGCATCACTTTCTTGTATTTGTAATTGGAGGACTAAGTAACTATTTTTGGTTTTAGAAGACCGGGATGCTTTTAAGCCTTCCTTGCTGGTTTAGATATAGTTTCTGGTTTAGTCTTAGTCCTATTCCAAAAGGCAAACTCTCCTGCTTTTAAGCCTTCCTTGCTGGTTTAGATATAGTTTCTGGTTTAGTCTTAGTCCTATTCCAAAAGGCAAACTCTCCGTCTTTTCTTTCATTTTACACCACAATTTTCCTGCTCCCAGGATTCTCTTTTGTACTCTCTTTTTGCTTGTTATCAGCATTTTAGAACTTTATAAAATATTAACATAGCTTATGGAGGTGACCGACCTTGTAGGCTTGCCAGATCTTTTGGCATTGTCTTAGTCTCCATTTCATCACTAAAGTGGTCTAATTCAGAAAGCAGCCAAACCTACATGTTCATTAAGGGTTGATTTGGGTTGACAAAAATTGGCTGATGATTCCACGAGAATAGGTTCTTTGGGTGGCTTGACTTGGGAATTAGGGTTCTTGTAAGTATGGGGATAAAGAGCTGAAGCATGTTAACTTGAGAGAGAAACACCGAAATGCTTTAAACTTTGTTAGAACATGGTTTTATGCTGCACTGAATTACAATATGATACCAGTTCAGGTAGTAGAATTTGTTCCAAAGAAGCAATTCGGTCCAGTGTTTTTTATAATAGGTTCAGTTATTTCTGGTATAATTCAGTTTGGGTTTGCAGTTTGGTTCAGTTATTTTGTTTTTTTTACCACCCGTAGTATCATCTAAGCAACGAGTAATATCATAAGTCGTTGTTGCAACTTTAAAACATCAGCTGATTCTGCCACTGTTATTTTTGCCATCTACTTTTTCATACCCATTTTATTCCCCTGAGATCTTGTGTTCTGCCTGCTTGTAAGACATGTTTTGGGAAGTACTTAGTCATAGAACTGTTACATTTCATACTGCGCTGTACATATTAACTGAATTAGGAGTGTTCTAGCAGGGTCAGTGGATTCTGAAAATGAGACTGCATTGGAGTCAAAGACTGCTAAGGAGACAATTGATATAAAGGAAGTTAAGCGTGTAGATCATATTCTTGCATCCTTGCAACGCAAGTTACCACCAGCGCCGCCTCCACCACCCTTTCCAGAAGGGTATGTGCCGCCTCCAACAGCTGAAGCCGAGAAAGGGGCCGAAACTCAGGAAGCAGCAGAAACGCAAGCTCCTACTGCTGATCCTATAATTGATCAAGGACCAGCAAAAAGAATGAAATTTTAATATTAAAGACATACTGCCATGGCTGTTAATACTTACACACAGGTGGAGGAAAATGACATTGTTCCCAACATGCAGCCTTGCTGGAACTCTTATTCTCTGGCCTTTAAAGGCTATGCTCTTTTCCTGTCTTCCCCTTAAATCTAACCAGCAAAAAGAATGAAATTTTAATATTAAATGCTTTTTGTTTCTTAAATACGAGTATTGTTTTTTCTAATTTACATTCGTAGAATATTCAAATTATTTTTTTGTTACCTATGAAAAAAGTTTATATATAAATAGTCTTGATATAGTTATTCAATTTTTCTAGTCAGTTAAGGACACGAATATCAAAGCAATTTCAAATTTTTTTTATTCTTCATAATGTCTTTTTCAATGAAAGATAAAAATGTAATTTTCTTTTTTTTTTTTGTCCTTTTAAATTCTAATCTTTTTATTGGCATAATTTGATAAAAGATAAATATGTAATTTTTCTTGATTCTTTTAAATATAACCTTTGTTTTGAGATAAAATTTACTTATGTATTATTAATAACTAGTTTGATGATGGTCCGTGTACATAAAAAAAAATTATATGAATTAAAATAAATAAGATAATGTAATATGAAGTTATAAAAGAAAATACTTAGATTAATATAATAAATATTAATATGAGAAAAAATGTAATAAATTAAAATTTTAAAGTATGATAAATTGAAAAGGTTTTAATATAATAAAATTTTATATAATTGATTTGTATAAAACTATATTAGAATATATAATATTGCCTTGTATAAATTAAAAAAATTATAGGCTATAAAATTGTATAAAATTTCATTTTCTATCATTTCAACAATTAAATTGAATATTTAATTGTTGTTACCTTGTTGAGAAATGTATAATGATGGTTTAAATTGTAACAACCCCCTTAATAATCATCTATTGTACTATATAAAACAATTAAAAGGAAATAAAACTTTGGCATACTTTTTAGGATTTTATAGAATATATTAAATATCTTTCAATATGACTTAAAATTTAAAAAAATTAAAAAAGACCACTCATTCAAGAGAAGCTTCAGGAGGTACTTCTAAGACATTTTTTCTTGTATAACACACTGTCATTACAACTATCATTAAAGATATAAAACAAAAAATCTAATTCATGAAGCTTGAATTCTTTCCCAAGTAGATACAAATACTTCATCGTAATCTTACTTGTACGAAACCACTTCAAGAGGGACTTGCTACTCTTAGAATTCAAAATTTAAATAAAAGTTGTCTAAGGAAACTCAAGTTTGTACAAATTTTTTTGGATTATTTATAGACAGGAAATTATTAAATCCCGCTATTAAAGTCAAATTTTCATTTGTGTTAAAATTTAAATTTTAAATCTAGCATTTTATCATATAGGTTTAGGTAAGTTGTTCAAGTTGCAAGTATAACGGGCTTAGTTTAAATTCAATCTTGCATCCTACACCAAACCATTTTCTGACCTGCACCAAATCATCACATGAAATGAGAAAAATACCATTAGTACTTATATTTTGTATTTCAAAATGTGATTTCCGTAAGACAATTCTGAAAGTCATTCTCTATTTTGGAATTTGATTTTCGGAACACAATTCTGGAATCATTTTTGTATGATAAACTTAAATTAAGCTAAACAGATAAAAATTTAATTTGTAATTTAAATTTAAAATTCAAACTACCATCTTATTGGATATAGAGTTGTAGAAAAAAAAGTCCAAACTCAGCGGACCTATGCACCCATGATAAATTGAAAATGGTTTAATATAATATAATTCTATGTAATTTAATTGTACAAAATTGTATTAGATTATATAAAATTATGTTATGTAAACTGAAAACAAATTATATTTGCTATAAAATTATATAAAATTTTAAATTTCTTTCATTTGAACAATATGTATATGATACATATTGGGAGGGAGGTCATGCTGTGATAAATATTTAAATGTAGTTACTTTGATAAGAAATGTATAATGGTGGTTTAAATTATCATGGTTTCATATAACTTTTTTTCAAGTGAGTTGTTTTCTGACTCCATTTAATGAATTAAATGATATTTTAAAATTTTAAAATTCTTATTTTCTTTCTGGTCTTCTTATTGCACAATGTTAGATAAGCAAAATCAATTAAATAAAATATCTTAAACGTATTTAAAATCTAGAATAAGAATATTTATAGGTATTTAAAAAAATATTGTAAATCCAAATAACTGTCCAATAAATATAGAAAGTTAACCCTGAAATAAACAAATAACACAATAAAAATATACTTTAAAAATTTGATAAAAAAAGACAAAATTCAAAATATCTTAAATCAAGCTCAGAATGCTTTCAATCATTATTCTGAGTATCTTTTTTGTTAGAGGAATAACAGTATTGAAAGTAATATTTTTTATTCTAATATTCCCTATAATATATTATTAAAATATTGGTTATAGATTTTTTAATTTAAAATGTAATTAAGAGTAATTTAGTGTTATTAATAATTTAACTACCTTCATTTTTTCATTCTTCTAGAAATAATATTTCTTATGTTTCAACCTAACCTACACTACTGATAACAAGGTCTGAATATTGAGATAGGAACCTCTTACTATGTATGTGTGTAGCTGCTATTTTCTGTGGTGTGTATATTATTATAATAAAACCAGCAAATATTATTTTTTGTGGTGTGTATATTTTTGATAACATGCAAAAATTATGAATATGATAATTTTCTGCAAATTGTACAAGCATCTTCACGTGGTTTATTAGGAGATTCAGTGACACCACACAAACTTCTCACACTCACAGCTAGCTAGCTTCTGAAAGTGACACCATTTTGATATTTGCAACTTGTCCTTTCAAATGCATGCATAAGAGATTTTCAGCCACAACACCAATCCATTACAACATGCTTTTTGTGATTGAAGGATGATTAGGAAAGGAGAAAGTGACAATCTTCATACTAAGGATCAATTTCAGAGATGGAAAAACAACAGAAAGAAAGAAAATAGAAGATAAATTGTTTGTATTGATGAAAAAAAAAAGTAAATTGATATGATAAAATAAATAAATTGTAGAACAATTTAATACAATAGTTTAAAAAATATAAATTAGAATTAAATTAACCTTTAAGTTACAAATTTTATAAAAAGTTATATTTAAACAAAAAGTTAAAATATTTTCATAAATATCAAATTTAAATAATCTTATTTATTATTTAAATTATTTTTTTATTGTAATATAGAACATATATAAAAAAATATTAATAAGTAATAAATAAGTATAAACCTTGTATATTATTTTTTGTATTTTTTATTTTAATTTTTACAAATTTTTGTTATTTTTTCTTGATTTTTTAGTGACTGCAGACTTTTTGGGCTATGATTCAAAGACAGGGATAGTTAGTGGACTAATACCATGCAACTTTGTTATAGACAGTGACTTTTGATAAGAAACACACCATAGTTTTCGTTTTTATTATTGTAAGTAATTCTTATAACATTGAATATCTATTTGTTTATTCTTTGGGTTGGTGTATTTTATTAATACTTAAAAACAAATTTCAAATTTAAAACTGGTTAACGCGATTCCTAATACTTGACATCTTATTTATAATTTTTTTTTACCTTCAAAACTATTTAGGAGAGTATAATATTCAAAAAATGAAAATTATTAGCATTTTTTCTTTTCTTTGAACCTTAATTACCTTTCTCAAAGTAATAGTGTGAATACTTTTCCTTTGTTAACCAACAAAATTGTTAACAAATAAATATTGATTGTTTAAATGAAAGAGTAACGTTGTTATATTTTTAAAGAAAAGATTGATTATAAAGAAAAAAAATAGTTAATTGTTTTTTTATCTGGTTTTCGTGATGTGATAGTTTTAAAATATATACCATTTCCAAAAGAAAAGTGTGACTTTTTTATATATTTAAATTTTACTTTATTTATCAAGGAAGGTTCAAAATATCTAGGGTGGAAGGAGAACTAGGAATATAATATTAATTAAGATTATTTTAGTTGAGACATCTTAGTCAGCTAACTAATGTAGTGTAAAAATAAGTTAAAGAAGAGACAGCTGCAGAAAACTTTTTCAGAGTTTACTTAAGAAATTCATTAGTGATACTTATCTTCATTGATCACTCCATTATTATATTTATAACCACATATATATATATGATAAGGGCTAGAAAGAAATCACATGTGCTAGGTTTCACAATCCACTATGGGTTTATTTGTAGTTTTTAAAAAACAAATGTTTAAACCTAATTTGTTTTAATTTTTATTTGATGTAAGATTTTTGATAATTTATTTTTATATAGAAGTATGTTTATTTTATAAAATAATATTAAATCAATAAAATTTATTATAATAATTAATAATATTATATATAAAATAAATTTAAGTTTAATCTTTTATGGTAAAGTTGAATTTGTAAAATGGGATTTCTAACCTTACTCAATATAAAATAGTCAAATAATTAATTGATTTTAGTTACTACTATAAAAAAATATTTATTTAAGAATACTTATTTTAAATTTAAAGATATTATCCAACATTCATCTGCAGTGTTTAGGTTATCGCAGTGGAAGACGTTGAAGTTGAAAGTTGAAATGAATCACGTGTCGATAAAGTATTAGTGGCTCATAACTAAGGTCGTGAACATTATTCCAATGAGAGGTGTGCTGTTTTTTTTTTAAGGTTGAATACTTTTCATTTTCTTTTCCGATGATTATTTTTAATTTTGTCGTATTATTAGAATGCTTACTTTTTTAAAAAACGAGTTGTTAATAAACTATTATTTTTAATTTGGTTTTATTTATGTAGAACAAGTTAACAGATTATTTTTCCTTAATTAATAAAAATGATGTTAATATACCATTCCTTATTTATTTATTGTTTATGTCATGCCTTATTTTCATTAAGAAATCAAATTTAGATTATGACTTGTGATACACCATTTGTGTGTTACAACAATTAATAAGAATGATACAGTTTGCTAACTGTCCTTATTTACACATTTTCTTATTATTATATTACTGAAATTTTGATAATTTTTTTAATTATTAAGGTAAACAATAATAATAGTTATTAATAATAATTTAACTATTTTTACAAGTACTTATAACAATTAATAAAAAAAAAAACACATTAGAGGATACATTCTTGCAATCTCTTTTGTGTATTTATTTTTTTACTATTTCACCTTTAAGATTGTGATAATTATTCTTATTCATAAAAATAAATACTGATGTTGATAATGATTACTAATAATTTAAGTATTTTCATAAGTAGTAATAGAAATAACTCTTATTTTATTTAGGACTATATATGTACATTTGTTTAATAAAATTTAAATAAGACAAATAAGAAAAAAAAAACATACATTTTCCTATATTTTAATAATAATTTCTCATACACACATAAGAAAAAAAAATCAAATAATTTCTTTATATATATTGTAATTATAATTTTATATTTTAGTAATTATTTTTTATTATAATGATAGTTATATTAAAAATTTCATTATATTCGCTATATTTTGTTATTATAAAAAAAATATAATACAAACGCGACAGATAACTATATTTTTATTCACTGTAATAACGTCATTAATATCATTTTATAAAAGCTATATATATTTATCTAAAAAAAATATTCAAAATAATATAATAAAATTGAAAAACACAATAGAAAAGCACGGCTAAACCTTTTCTTTAAAGAAAAATATTACACATTATATAAAAGCAAATATTCATCATATTACAAACTATCATAAATTTATAATTACATCTAGTTCACATAAAACAAAATTTCTTATTGTTGGTGTAAGATAAGTATTTATTATTTATATATTTAAATTTAATTTTGGCACTGTATTGAATTTACAATTTTAGAGTCCATTAAAAAGTCAGAAAAGTCAGCACAAAACGCAAAACCCTGTGCTGTCATTGACTTATATTGTTCCCAATATTATCTCTTCACAGAACACGACAATAACATTAATATATCCAGCTACACTATACCTCATCAAACAAAACCAAATCATATCCAAAACAAAACCAGTTTTGATATTTATATATATATTTATCAACCCTATTTTTATGGAATCAAAATTATTTTTGTACATGTTGATGAACAAAAATAAACACGTAAGATTGATTATGCAGGGACGTGTAAGGCTTGAATGCATTGTGATATGCATGTTGGATTCTAAGAATGACACGTGTCGATTACTGAGGGCAGAAGAAAACGAACGGTGGTGAAAAATGACAACAGTGTAGGAACTCGTGATGTCTGAAGCAGCTTATAAAAACAACACGTGTAGTACACGAACATGACTAGATGCCACGTCAGTGGACCCCACTTTTCGGAGATATTACTATGATCCAACTCAATCTGACTCAGTATCACAATAAAACATCCCAGGTGGACCCCACAGACATGAAGCCCTATTTCATAATAAACAAAAACTGTCTATATATGTCTATAGCAATAAACAATAAATAGTAATTTTGAAAAAAAAAAAAATCTATGTATATATAATAGTCTTAAAACTGTCTACATTAGTACTTTTTCCAGATAGAAGCTATATATAATATATTAATTAAAGCAATTATATGTTAAAAATTAAATTAATTTGATCATCACAATGTGTAACTTTGAATAATAAAATTATAGATTATAGAAAGAGGAAAATATTAAAATACCAATATATGTATAAGTTGGAATAATAGATATATTATTATAAGTGAGATTGAATTTTAATGTACATTAATGCACCTACTAATAACCAACAATAGGTGGGAGTGTTGTCTTTTTCTACAGCTTAAGTGGTACTTTGTCTCTCTATGCTGCATGAAGTGTTTGAGGATGTTTTTTTTTTCTTGGTGTAAAAGAAATAGTAATTGTTTAGGTTAAAGCTAGGGTTAGAGATGGATAAACATGTTTGTGTGTACTGAATAGAGAAAAGTAGAAATATGAAAAGGAAAAGAAAGATTTTCAGGTAAGGACTTGGGATCTCCAAATTCTCAGGCAAGGACTCTCCGGCCAGTTATAAATACTTGCAACCTTTCCACAACCATGCCACCACTCCTCAAACTTTTCCTCTTCCATCACATTTCCTTCCATTTTTCTCTTTCTCTTCCAATTTCTCCCAACTCTTCCACCCACCATGACCATCCTCATTCAGCAACCTCATCACCTTGGTAATTAATTTTGTAATTTTCCATTTTTTTCTTAGATAATTGTTATTATTATTATTGGAGAAAAATCTATATTTTAGTGTAAGCTAAGAAGAACAAAGTGGTGCAAAATCTGTCCTTTTGGGACATGAAACAGTGTTTGATTTGGAAGAGGAAAATGTGTTCCAAGTCACGTGCTATTCAGTTAATAGGTTTTTAAAATTGCAGGGGCTGAAGTTGAGGAAAAGACTGCACCGCCAAATGAGAGAGAACTGGTGTTGGATGGTGGATTTCTGATGCCACAGACCAACTCATTTGGGCACATGTTTAGGTTTCAATCTCCATAACCTATTCACACCCATTAATAATTTTCACCAATTTTTCTTATCCAAATTCCAAACATATAAATATTTAATTATTTATTTGTACATATGATTTTGCAAATTCAAGAATATAAGGAAAAAGACACTTGCCAATTTCAACTTATGTAACAATTATGTAAAAAGGAAAAAGAAAAGCAGAGATATTAAGTACTGCTTCAGGCCCTTGATTTGAATTCTTGTACTTCCTTTCCCTTTTGTTTCCTTTAAAGATTTTAAGCTTTTTTTTATTTTTATTTTCCTTTTGGGATTGGAATTGTTTTTTTTTATCTCGCGTTTTGGTGATCTGTTCTATGTTTTGGTCAACGGGATTCGTTCGTATCGTCTGACAAAATTAGTATTTATTTTTTGGGGGTCGGAGAAAACAAGATTTCTTATAAGATATTCTTCACCTATGGGCTTGAATTGTCGGAGAAATTTGGGCCTGGCCCATCAAGTTCTGGCCTTTCAAATCTACTTTTTTTTTTTTAAGAAATTATACTGATAATATATATAATGAAAAAGAAGGAACTTTTGAAGTGTTATCCTTCAATTTTAGACTTCAGTTAAAATATCGTTTTTTTTATTTTGATAATTTTGGAAATTTTTCACATTTATAATTTTACAATTTAAAAAAAATGTATTTTTTTTTCAAAATTGAGATAAAATAAAATACATCTTGGTTCTTCAAACTTTTTCTACATAAAAGCAACTAACCTAATTGATTAGAGATTTGAGTCTCTTTCCACAGTTCAAACAACATAGTACTTGTCATTTCTCTTGCCTGTTGAAATTATGGATCAAAAAAATCATGAAGAAAGTTATTACATTCTCTAGTTCTGCATGAATAACAAATCTATTGTAAAACAGGGCTTATGATGATTCTGAAAGTGAAAGGCATGAGGGAGTGGAGAATTTCTACAGAAAAAATCACACTTACCAATCACTTGATTTTGTAAGCATTTACTATGCCCTCCCTTCAAATCTCAAATCTCAAATCTCAAATCATGTTTCCTCCACAAAAATAGACACTACACTACACAAAGTTGCCACAATTTGTGTCAGCATATTTTAAAAATTATTAAGGGTGAAACATGGTGTTAATTTGAACATTATATTCGTATATAGGTGAAGAAAATGAGGGAGGAGTATGCAAACTTGAACAAGGTAGAGATGAGCATATGGGAATGTTGTGAACTCCTGAATGAAGTGGTGGATGAGAGTGACCCTGACTTGGATGAACCTCAGATTGAGCACTTGCTTCAGACAGCAGAAGCTATAAGGAAGGATTACCCTCATGAGGATTGGTTGCACTTAACAGGACTTATCCATGGTAGTAGTTTCTACATTCTAATGATTTGAAGATCCTTTTGCTATGAAATAGTTTCTCTATTTTTGGTTTAAAAGATGGGAAATTATTTGAAAAGTTGCTCAATGCAGATCTAGGCAAGGTGCTGAATTTACCTAGTTTTGGAGGACTCCCTCAATGGGCTGTAGTTGGTATGTGCGGTACCTAAACGATGGTATCTTACATGTTTTCTATGCAATTTCTAGTTAAAACATTCACTAATGTTGAACATTTACTATGCTCATGCAGGGGACACATTCCCAGTAGGATGCAGATTTGATGAATCAATTGTCCACCACAAGGTAAATTGATCAAATCATTTTCCTTTTGGGCTGGAAAAAAACAATTTTTTGAGATCAAAAACTTGACAAGTGTTGTGTTGCATTCCCACTTCAGTATTTTAAGGAAAATCCAGACTTCAACAATCCATCTTACAACACCAAATATGGGATTTACTCACAGAAATGTGGACTTGACAATGTGATGATGTCATGGGGGCATGATGATTACATGTATCTAGTAAGTCCTTTGAAAATCAAGTTAATTTTTTTTTTTGTTGCTTTGTTTATGTAGGATTATTCAATGCAATTATTTCATAAATGGTGTAGGAAATGTCTAATTTTGGTTTTGTTTTTAGGTGGCAAAGAAGAATAATACTACACTGCCCTCTGCTGCTTTGTTCATTATAAGATACCATTCATTCTATGGTAATCCAAACTGCAGAAACAAAAGTTACATTCATGCACCATTTGTGAAACTGTATTTGATCCTCTAATTTAATGTGTTTTGCAGCATTACACAGGGAAGGAGCCTATAAGCACTTGATGAATGATGAGGATTTTGAGAATCTAAAATGGCTCCACATTTTCAAGTAAGACCATTTTTTTATGAATGAAATATACCAATTGTGCACAGATTTTTTGTTCTCTTACTTCATTTACATGCAATGTTTTGCAGCAAATATGACCTTTACAGCAAGAGTAAAATTAGAGTTGATGTTGAAAAGGTCAAACCATACTATCTTTCACTCATTGAAAAGGTGACTTCTACCTTTGGAAACTTTCATTTCATGTCTTCTTGTCTTCAAATTGAAAAAGTTTTCATCTATCTTGTACTAAAGTGTCTTAATTTGCTTGGTGCAGTACTTCCCTGCAAAACTCAAGTGGTGAAAAGTTCATTAGAACCATGAAAGTGGCAGTAATTTATGATTGTAGCCAAACAGTTTCTTATGTAGTGGAGGAAATAATAAGCTATAAAGCTGCAGTTGTATTAATCAATTTGTATGCTTTGGTGGTAGAACATATTCTTCTATGAAATAATATCTGTAGCTGAAGTTCTATCTGAAATATTTTTCCTTTTCTGTTTTTTCCTTCCCTTAACTATAGGTTTGTCACAAGATGTGAAACTATACAGCCTCTTAATTCTTTAACTGAGGATAATAATTAAGCAAATCCTTTCTTAAAGGGACAAATAATTAAGCAAATCAACTTCTATAACACCACACATGCAAGCACTTTTAAATAAAAAAAGAAAAAAGTGGTAAATGGAAAAAACTAAAGCACTTATGTTGTCCCATAAATTCATCAAATGTGGTTGAATGTTTGAGTCCATTTCTCGTGTATTATTAATGTGAATTTCATCCACTCTGCAATGCGTTGACCAAACTCACATTAAAAACAATTACTCTTCCTTACTTTTATTGCTACCAGCTACATATATATTCAGATTAATTGAAGTTATGCTTTTTAGTTTGGTGGAAATTTATGATGGTGGAGGTCAAGATTTTTTTTTCTATAAATAAATGTCTCTCTTCTAAAATACACTTATATTTATTTTTTGTTGTGTTTGTTAATTTTGTGATTTTCGATACTACTCAAAATTTCAAGAACAATATTCAAGTACAACTTAATAAATCACATTGTTATTAATCAGCTTCTACTATACATTTTCTGTACATCATGTTTTCCTGTCTCCAATAAGAAAATTTTGTATACGCAGTTGACCAAAAAACTACCATTTCTTTAGGAATGCAATAATTTATTTAATAGTGTTAAAAACAAAATTTATAAGGGGATTATGAAGTTACAAATCTAAATTTTTGTATCCAATTATTTTTCCAAAGTATCAAGTTCAAAATCATTAAAGTGATATAGTTTTAATCGTTTTCTCTTTTTTCATTTTATCATTTTTTATTTTAATGTTTTATTTCATATTTTTCATGAAATGGATCCAAATCAATAATATGGTTTTTAAAATTATTACATAAAAGTTATCAATATTTTCTATTCAAAATTTTAAAAATTTCCTTGATTTTCCTATATTTCCACTATCATTAACCATCTCCACATCTAATTATATACAAAATTATTTAACTCCTTTGATCTAAAATTTTCCCTTTATCTGAGACTTTATTTAAATTTTGAATGAACTTGTTATTGGAGAATTTTTTTTAGTATATTAAAGTTAATACAGCATATGGAACCTACTCAAAATAAGGCAAGTTATGAAAGATGTGTCATATGCTCTTAGTATTTTTCTTTTTATTTCTCTACGACAAACAAAGTGAAAAAAAAGGTAAGGGTGATGAAAATAGGAATCATAATTACACCGATATAATATTCAATGGATTAAATTTGTTCAATTGAGAAAAAATAAATTTAACTCTGAAATTTATTATTATAACAATTATAATTACAACAAAAAATAATAAAAATAATTTAAAAAATATTATATCATATTTAATGTATTTTTTTACATATTTTTTCATCACAAATCACGTAGTTAACGTGATTGATACAATTTAATTTCAATTTTCGTTTATTGTTATGGACATTTGAGTAATTTACATGATATTTTAGTTCTATTATATATAAATAGAGAGAGAATTTAACAGGGACCAAATATTATTCTACAGATAAAGAGAGAAAAAAAAAATATGCATGATGCTAATATAATATAGAAAGAAATATAAATGAGAATAATAGATATCAATAAATTTGCATGTGATCACGGCACAAGTTTGTTGCATTAAGTTGACATGCTTAATCCACTTTCTTAATTAAGAGAGTTAGGACAATGATATCACTCCATTACCCAAATTTACCTAGAAATTAGTTAGATAAGACATGTCTTCTGATCCATTTTATACTATAAACTAATCGGATTCACTTGTTTAAAAATATACTGATACTTTAATTCAATATATTAATTATTATTATTAATTTTTTAAATCATCTTGTCAATCCTATGACCTCTTATCACGGTATATGTTCGGAAGAATTTTTTTTATAAATATTTCTGAAAAAAATAAAAAAAAAATATGAGTTAAAATTATTTTATTTATAAAATAATTTGTAAGTTTTCTTTTATAGTTTTTCAAAATTTTATTTTTAATTTTTACATAAGTTTTAATTTACTGAATGTCAATTTTATTTGTATTCATATTTTTCTCTTTTAAAAGTCTTTATCTGGAGAGGCTCATTTAAATATAACCTTGTTTTTATTCACAACCATGATACTGGTACATTTTATTTATAGTCCGAAATAATGTCTAACACCATTAGCATCATTAAACACTTGATTATGAACTGAATTCAAACTTTCAAACTTATTATTAAAAACTCGTAAGGCATTATATATGCATATACACAGTGAAAATAATTTTATATTATACTTGTATTTCTTATCAAAATATATTTTATTTATAGATAAATTAAAATAATATTTTAGTAACAAATGGCATTTTTGTTGCTATATTCATAAAATTAAAAAGTAATTTAAGAAGTTTTTCATAAAAATAAAATTAATAAAAGTTAGTAATTAGTTAAATAAGTCAAGCTCAAATTTAATATTTTTTTTACAAATTAAGCTAAAGTTTTTAATTAAGTTTAATTAGATAAATAAGTAGTCAAGTTTAGTCATCATTTTTTTCTAAAATTAAATGCAAGGTTTTAAAATTTCTTTAGACTCCTCTGACTTACATCAGTACCTATAAAAAAACTTCAACTTAAAGAAGTTATGTTATCAATACACTACTTTGACAGTATTTGGGTGAAATTGTAATAATAAATAATTATGTACAAAATAATAGGTATTAAAAATGGTTAATCAAAAGTAATATAATGCTTATAATCATAATAAGTTAAAATTTAATGAGATTTATACTAAATTGATGAAATAGTCTTCATTGTTATATGGGTTAGTTATAAATATTATTTATTTGTTATAATGATGATTAAATCATAAACAATTCAGTGTAAATAAAAAAATTGGTTTAACTGATATAGTGTCCATACACCATTTTATTGTAAATAGAAAAGAATCAAATCTAATCAAGATTTTATTGTCGAAGTAGTGTAGTTCTAATAGATGACTTTATTTAAATATTATTAAAGTCGTGATTTAACGACATAACTTCTTCACATTAAAATCGTCTCATCCCATGAGACACAACTTACTTATATTCATAATTTTTTTAATTTATTTATTTATATAAATTTAAAAACAAATTATACTAATTTTGTACAAAAACCTAAAAATAGGATGAAAAGAGTGAAAATAATATTAGTTATCTAATGGAAATGGAGTAAATTAAGGTAGGCTTAGATACACTCCATCTATCACTTATTTCTAGTAACTTTCCACTATTGTTCAATTTTGTTTCTATTTTCCTTCTCATAACGTATCTTTAGTTTCACTTTTTTTTTTTTTTCCATTTTTTACTCAATATTTTAGTTTTTTAAATTATTTTTTTTGGAGGTTTGGTAAATTTACATAAACACCATTATTTTTTCTTTTTTTTTTTTGTTTTCTAAACACTTATATCTCTTAATTGTTTAAAAAGTTATTATTCATATACTCTTTTTTTTTTTTTTATATTACACCAGCACTATTAAATGTTGAAAAGCATAGAGAGATTATTGTCAATATTTTTTCATACTAGATATATTATTCTCATTGCAAGAAAATATTGTACAGTGATTATACTTTCACACCACTCTTTATTTTCTACACCAATTTTACAACTATACGTATAATATCATTATTACTATTATTTTATAATTATA
>Ga0099825_1001423_pt1 | contig 30543 bp, 19 predicted proteins | sample SiratroredBW_FD_76838 | JGI IMG/M metagenome (GOLD analysis project Ga0099825, IMG submission 76838) | Root nodule microbial communities of legume samples collected from California, USA - Siratro red BW | ecosystem: Host-associated > Plants > Roots > Nodule | place: USA: California | collected...
AAAAATATATATATATATAAAAAAATATATATATATATATATATATATATATATATATATATATATATATATATATATATATATATATATTTATATCATAATAATTGCTTATAAATGGTTATATTGTAAGATTTTTAGTAGCCAATTATATATTTTATTTATTTCAATTATCTTTTAGATAGGTCTAATAGTTTATAAATATACATTGATCTTACAATAAGTATTAAACTTTTTCTTTTAGATCACAAGTCTTATATTGACTAGATCATCTTTATCAAATCTTAAAATAAACTCTTTAATACTTAATGTCCTAAAGGTACACACGAAAAGTTTTTTTTGTTTTTTTAAAAAATGAGAATCTCCATTTTTGTTAGTTGTTATGCATGTCAAATTTGACAAGGAGCTGTACCTCATGCAAAACCAGCATCAGGTTGAGTTGCAAGCTCCTCATGAGAAACTCTATATATTCAATACACTGAGCAATTAGCTGAATCTCATCCAACCCTAATAAAAAAACATCTTGTTGAAGATGGGGACAACCAGTGCATGATGTTCAATCTCAAAAGGTAAAGGTGAATGTGCACCCAACGACTTCACGTTGTTGACCAATCTTGAATCGTATAGTGAACAAATGACGTATACTAACTTCTAAATTGAGCTTAAGGGTTCTCACCATGAAAGAAATCACTAACATGTGATCAATAACAACCTTTTAAGAATGTTCTAACACCCTCACTAAATCAGGTAGAAAGAAAATCCTGTTGATTTCCACCTTTTCACTTTAGAAGTCATAAAGGCCTAACTTTTTGAAAAGTGGAAGTGGTCTTCCATTCAAAAGTATGATGGATCGTTCGACCCTAAAACACACATCAAAGTATACTTGACCCAAGCAAACCTCTTCTCTAAATATATATTACTACATTACTACTTTTCCTGACCACTCTCAAGGGACTGGTCTTGGAAGGGTATTATTTCATTTTAGTTTGTAGACTACAAATCTATGGTCACAAATATATGATGTTTAATGTCATCCTTAAAATAAAACATTATAAGTTTTCTACAAAATTTGTAATATAGAGCACAATCTAGATCAATTCTAACGAAGACATGTATATTATATTCAATTTTTAATATTCTTCCCATACAAATTAAAATTGGAGTTTAGGGATTGGAAAAGTAAAACATAAATTGAAAATGTAAATATAATTGAAAAAATGAAAAATAGAAGTGATGAAAAGGTTAATCTCCATATTCAAGAACCAAAAAAAAATCTTTTATCATAATTCTTTAAAGATTTAGATCCAAATTTAAACAATTAACTGATTCAATTTATTAATTAAACTAATTATAAGAAGCAAATCAATTTATATCATTTAATTTAATTAATATTTAATTATTAAATCAAAATTTAATCGATTCTTAATTTGATTTCTAAAATAAAAAAATGTAAAATCACAAAGTACAATACTAATAATAAAGAAGAGAAAAACAAACTCAAAAAATTAAACAACCTAAAAAAACTCAGTTTTGTTTGATTTTGAATCAATTCTCATTTATGAAGAATACAAAACCAAATTCACAAAAAATGAAAACAGTCAAAACATAAATTCAGATAAAAGATTGATTAAAAAGAAGATAAATACACAAGAGAAAATATTGTAATTCATTCTATTCACATATTTTTAAATACTAAACTGACACAAATCTTCTGTTTATCTTTTATAATAATCAACACATCAATATAAGCGATATCAAAGAATCATCACTTTGAAAGCTAGGAAACAAGACACTCGAACTTAAGTTAGAACAATTAGTTTAGAGATAATTTTGGTATGAAAAATAAGGTGGTAAGGAGATGCAATCCAGATTTTTTTTACAGAGAATCTAGATTATATGTATAAACATTAGTTGTATTTTTTTTTTAAATTAGAAGAATCTATATGCAAATATTTGACATCATGTGTATGGTGTAATTCATTATACGAAACCCCTTAATTTAGATAACATATGCTCACATGCATAAAGGAGGAAGATTCTTCAATGCCTATAACTAATGGCAATTGCATAATCTATTTGTTAAGCTTTCTCAGTATAAATATGTGGTGTGGGCACGCTGCAACCTTCCTGTACGTTTTAACGAACAAAGTACGCCACTTTCTCAACCCTGAAATAAAGGCATATTCATGAACAAACTTTAAATTTTGTCATAATTCATACCTTTTAGTGTGAAATTAATACCTTTACGTACAAATCACGTTCTATCCAAAAGTATATATATATATATATATATATATTAGCAAATATTTAATCTATTTACTTCAATTAACAATAGTTTTAAAGTCATCATAAAAAAATAAGATTATAAATAAATCAAATTTATTTACAATAGTTGATCTAATAATGTTGTTAAGAAATGAAGAATCATTGTCAAAAGTTAAAAAAATGATAAATGATGATGATTTTTGGTAATGTCATTTTTTTCGTATTTGAGAGTCAAAAATGCAATTTGTTTTGTGAATTTGTTTTTAGTTCTCTCTTCTTCGTTGTAATTTCTTTTCTATCGATGTGTCGTCATTGTTGTTGACCAATCCTCTTATCATTGTTGATGGTCCTTTTGCTTGTATTCCTGCATTAGTTCTTATTGTAGCCCCTAACATTATTATTAGTAATACCTTATGATACCTTCGCTCAAGACCTCTTCCTTAGTCCCTTGTCAGTCCTTTGTTGCCATTAGTCTCATCCCCACTGTTCTTAGTATCTCTTGTTGATTTTGTGTTCTATGTTAGTTTTTAATTTTAAATTATTATTTATTTTTGTTATTATTTTCAATTAATATTTATCATTTAAGTTTATATAAATTAGATAACATTTAAAGTTAAGTTATTTTATATTTAATTAGAATTTATAACTTAGTACTTGAGTTATAGTGATTGACAGTAGGATAGTGTCATTTAACCATTGCTGCCACCAACACCACTTGTTCCATTTCAAAATCTAAGTTGGTGTGTTCCTTTTTCTAAATTTTGAAAGATTGGTGTGCATTTGAATGATTGTTGTTAACTGTATAGTTGAATTATATTTGGACTATTGTTTGTTGAATTAGTAAATTCTTGAATGTATTAGTATTGCGCATCTAAGAGTGTCTGAATCCCAACAAATTAAATTTGTTTCATTTCTTATAAGTTCATATTTTGGCCTTATCTTGCCAAAATTTTGAAAAAAAAATTAAGTAAACTTTAAATTGTGAATCTCAAAATAATTTTTAATTTTGTAAACTTGTAAGAGTTTACTTTGATGAAATAAAGATTATGTGTAATAAATTGCTTATATATTGATTTGTTAAATGGATAAATTTAGTTTGTTTTATTTAACATTGACGTGCAAATTAGTTTTATATTGGAACCTTAATTTTTCATTTAAAATTTAATATAAAAACATGGATAACTAATTTTATCATTTTTTTACAATATATTAGGCTAGCTGATATTACAATATTTTTTAAACTTTATTTTTTTTTTTCATTTTACTTTTCACTCATGAATTTTATGTTGTAAAATTCTTGACATTATATTGTTTTCTGAGTTCAATATTATTAATGTATTATTTTATATTGTTGATTATGTCTAACTTTGTGATAAATGTGATATACATAAGTTGTTTAATTATAGCAAATACTAGAAAATAAATAATTTTTTTAATTGGACTTAAATTAATAGTTTTTGTTAACAACTCGTAGGTTCACATACAATGACGTTTATATAAAATTGTCATCGTATATGATTACTATAATAAAAAATATTTTTTTTTAACGACGACTTGATTAACAATAAGTTAAAAATTATTATCAAAATTCATTAAAAATAGTCGTTAAAAATGTCTATTATAATAATAAAAAAGAAATAATTTTCCTCTCATATGTATAATGAAATAAATTTTATATTATTATTAAAATACTTTTATAAAAATATTTGTAAAAATAAAAAATTACATCAGTTTCGTACAATATTGTTAGATTAACATATTTAGTTTGTAGGTTCATAGACTCACCCGTCAACCCATATTCTATATCTAACCCTAAAAGGCATAAATCTCTACATACCTACTTTTCTTTTTCTCATCATCTATCTATCTTCTCTCATTGAGTTGCCTTCACCTCAAAGACATAATTTCGATTTTTATGTGTGTTATCTTGAATGATGACACCATTGTCAAGAAGATGAAAAACTATTATTGTGTGAGTTGAAAGAGCATATTGGTTCTAAAAGGTGGGATTTGAATATAACTATTAAAATACCTTTGAAAGTGATAACTAATAATAAATATAACATATAATAAAGAGAAAACAATAGAGTTTTGTATTGGTTTATCCTAACATGAACTACATCTAGTATTCAAATGCCAACAACAAAAGTTTCCACTAATAAAATCAAATCATAAATAGTTACCACTTCTAACTTATAATGAATACATAAAGTCACTCATGATTATCTCAGTACATAATACCTCTTCAGGCTAAGTATACAAAATCTTTCAAAGTTATCTACTTAAGCTCCCCACGAGTTTAAGCATAAATACACAAGACTTCTCCAAATAAAGAATACAAAGTCTCTCCAAACTAAATAATAATAAGTCATTTGAGTACAAGGTTTACACTCAAATAAGTGGATATGAATTTATACTTTTCTTGCTTCTAGAGAAAACTTCATAGCCTTGAAGAATTTACAATATATATCTCTCTTTATCTATGTCATCTAGAACACAAACTTTAACTTAAGCACTTGAAGGTGTTTCAACACTTTTCTCATACACTTGAGACTCATAGTTATGTTTTAAAATCTTAGTCTTTTTTGCGTTGTAATGCTTCTTTATATAGACGTCTAGAGACAATCGTTGTAAGATGTGAACCTTAAAGCATCATGGATTAGAGTTTTTTCATAAACTCATAATTTTATATTGACATCTTTTGTTATGTTGTACAGTGAAACGTGTAACTCACTCTCTTTATCTCTTAAATGTCTATTGTATAATTGAGAATACTAAGTTGAACTTACATATATTTATGAATGATATTTTGTTTGAGAATCTTTCTTAAAAAATGTTCCCAGTCAACTAGTAGATATGAGACAAAATGAAATCATAAAGATGTGCAGTACATGGTACTTAAGATATGTATCTATTTTTTTTATTAGTGAAGGATCTTTTGATAGTTTGAGCTTTTTATGAACTTGTCTATTCTACTTAATAACATTTGGCTAGTTTATATTCACTTTTGCTAGAAACGTATGTTCTTCACCACAGTCTAACGCTTTTATTATTATAGAGTTCAACAACACACTTCATGTTTTCTCTAGATTCTTGTTTTGTAGGATTAACTTCACTTGATAAGACTTTTTATTACAACAAAAGTGTCCAAACGATTTGATTGTGTGTTCATGATATAGTCATCTAACGTTTCATTTCATGTCTCTAATGTCTCTACATGTCTCTATATGTCTCTATATATCTATATATGTCTATGCATCTATTTAAGTTCATCTCAATTTTAGCTTGAAACTTTTCTTATATTTTGCTAATAACTTGTGCTTGATCTAATATTATCCTCTTATTACAATATTTATTCACATTAAGTAAACTAATATATTTATTCACATTAAGTAACTTAGATGAAGCAAAGACTTATCAGATTTAAGACTTTTCATTGCTTTAACATGATTTTCTTAAAAATGTTGTTGCTTCAACAAAGACATGTCGTCACAGCTTGCAATGAAGTCCTTGCACATTTTTATTCGAACTCATGGTTCATGTATCTGTAGACTTTTTGTGAACCATATATAGACTTATTTATTTCATGGACTAAACCTGTCCCTATAATTTAAAATGTAAAATTTGTATGTGCTAGTTGAGAGAGTGATTAAAAAACTATAAGATGATCATGCCAGAAAATCACACCCTATATACTTATACGTTGATGAAGGGTAATGACACAACCAACCAAAACACATCGATAAAGATATCATTTTATAAAGTCAATACAACATTAGACCAACTTTTTCAATAATTGAGTTCTGCAATGGGATTGCAGAATAATAATTTTAACCATGCATGCACAAGTGTGAAAATGAAAGATAAAACAAATTAAATAAAAAAAAATCGATGTCCATATTTTTAGTTCCTATCGTTCCGAGATGGATAAGGTGTGGAAGAAAATCGCCGCGTCGTCTAAGGCAGAGAAGGTTCGAGAGCGACTTGTCCATTCGCCTCTATAATTTGAGCACCTTAATGGCATCATCAAAACCAAGCACTTATTTTTTACTAAAATAAGTGGAATCCACTGTTATTGCTCTTCGAATATCATTTTTATTATATCATTATATTCCATTGATTTTATAAATAAAAGATAAAAATAAGTATCTTTTCACTGACTATTATAATTATGTTATTTTAATTTTTGGGTTTTAATTGTGGTGATGAAGTTGCTCGATAAGAAAATATGTAATTTGAGTACGTAGGTTTCAACTGTTTCAATTAAAATCTTCATATATCACACATGTACAATTTTAATAATATCATCTTGACGACCCAACATATTCACAACATGAGTACCCTATTGATATAATCGTACAGTTATAATACTTAAAAGAGTGAAAGTGTAATTAACTTAAAATGTTAAAAATATGATAAGAGATCATCATAAAAAAAAAAAAAAAAAAGTCTAATTATTGTAACTTACTTTAAGAACATTATTTTAACATGAAGGCAACTTAAACAAAAATTTTCTTCTATTAAAAGAATAATTGCCATTTACCTAAATTTGAGCCGTAAATAAAACGACCCAATCATAGCTACGTGGAATCCATAATGTTTCTTGTATACACACAACAAATAAGAATATCCTGTGGCTTACGTATTATACCTAGTGCAAAAGGAGGGTCACGTGTGAGCTCCATGGTGAGATTCTTACACGCTTCAAATTAAGAAAAGATAATCAAATTTATCTTTGTTACAAACTTCCAACCTTAGTTAGTTCTTGGTACCGTTATGCCTTAAGACTTCTACGAAGGTTTAGAAGCTATAAATACCATAGTGGGTGCAACGTTTTTCACTTAGGAGACACAAACAACATTAAGTGTTCTTCCTCTGTACACAACTCTGTTCCTAGTTCAGAGTACCGTCCTTTACCTCGTACACATCAAAGAGAGAAAAAAAAAAAATGGAAGGAGATAGTTATCGTGGGAGTTTTTTTCAGAGGTGCAAGCCTTACATAGCTATGATTTCTCTGCAATTCGGGTTTGCGGGTATGAACATAATCACTAAGGTCTCCCTCAACCGTGGGATGAGCCACTATGTGCTTGTGGTTTATAGACATGCCTTTGCTACTGCGGCTATTGCTCCTTTTGCTCTTGTTCTTGAGAGGTACCTATGGCAGAAGAAAATAGTAAAGTATTGGCTTCTTTTGTTTTGAATCGTTTTCTGATCAACGTTCTCCTCTTCTTTTGTCTGTCATTGGCAGGAAAGTGAGGCCCAAGATTACATTTCTTATGTTCATGCAAATATTCGTGTTGGGTCTGCTTGGGTAAGTAATTTTGCTGCTCCAAACACCCGTGTTGATTATGATCGATGGATCTGAAGAACGTGTTCTAAAGTTTTCTTTTTTGTTCTGTTGTTACAGGCCTGTGATTGATCAGAATCTGTACTATGCGGGGTTGAAATTTACTTCCCCTACCTACTCATGTGCAATAAGCAACATGCTCCCTGCAATGACATTTGTGATGGCTGCTATTTTCAGGTAAATTTCAATACACTGTCAGTTAATATTAATTCTTTTCATCTGTTATCAGAATTTTTCTATTACTTGACCTGACAAGCTTTTTCTATCTGCTTGGGATGAATTAGGATGGAAAAGGTGGACATGAGAAAATTGAGATGCCAAGCAAAAGTGATAGGAACTATAGTAACAGTTGCCGGGGCCATGTTGATGACATTGTACAAAGGGCAAGTCATCAATTTCTTGGGTTCTAAGTACATGCATCACCCCAGAAATTATGTTCCTGAAAACACCACTGATTCTGGTGAAAAGGACTGGTTTATGGGCTCTATTCTTCTCATAATTGCTACCCTTGCTTGGGCTTCTTTCTTCATCCTTCAGGCAAGTAATCAAGTGTCTACTTCTTTGATTCTTATTCAGGTGACTCACTTCTTACACTATTTAATCATTGACAAATCTGTTATGATTAATGCAGGCAGTGACACTAAGGAAATACCCTGCTCAGCTCTCTCTCACAGCACTTGTGTGTGCCTTAGGTACACTGCAATCAATTGCAGTTACCTTTGTGATGGAGCACAAGACATCTGTTTGGGCCATTGGCTGGGATATGAACCTTCTTGCAGCAGCCTATGCTGTAAGTTTCTGTCTCACTCCATCCTTTTTTCTGTCCTTTATCTCAAAAATTATTGTACAGTCTGAAATCATTGGTCTCAATTAATCTCTATACATAATCAAATTTTATTATCATTTTAATAAACTGTGTTACATAGATTTAAATCAGGAATAATTTCAGATTATACAATAATTTTATTCTTATTTTGGTGGGTATTTGTTGAACCATATGAGAGTCTAAATGGACGTAAACTTTGGTGAACAGGGAATAATATCATCAGGAATCACCTACTATGTTCAAGGGATTGTCATGCAAAAGAAAGGGCCAGTTTTTGTAACTGCTTTCAGCCCTTTGATGATGATTATAGTAGCCATCATGGGTGCTTTCATCCTCGCAGAAAAAATATACCTTGGAGGGTAAGTACTCTTGCTCATTCACAATTTCACATCCAATCACAAAGAAACATCTCTTTCACGCGGTTTCGTCTCACAGCTTATAACTTGGTTTTAACGGAGTTACTTCACTTTATCATAAACCAAAAGCTATGTATTTATTTCATGAAAGTCGAAACATCGCAATCTTAAAAGGCTCAAACTTTGAAACAGTAGTGGACATGTTTTGGGTGCTAATCCAATCACTGATGTCGATTCATCTACTTGTGATTTCAGGGTCGCTGGAGCCATTCTCATAGTAATGGGACTCTACTCGGTTCTGTGGGGAAAATACAAGGAGAACAAGGAGAAAGAAGCAGAGATAACCGTTGAAGTGATGAAGTGTTGTTCAGAAAATGGGAGGTTGGAGACTGTGGTGGAAGATGCTGAAACAAACAACGATATTGAGATGCAAAAGGGTGAAGAAGCGTCCAGAGAGTTAAGGGTAGCCATTGTTGTTCCAAAAGTTTAAAGGGGTAGTGATGATTAGAAGAAAGGGATGAATAAATAATAGAGGGTGCAATGAAAAAGGGTCGTTAACTGAGGAGAGCAGAAAAATTACGAGGTGTTTTGTTTTGTGTACTCACCATCTTTTTCGGAAAATTAACTAAAGTTTTCTTTTTTCAGACCTTCTGTGTGGACCTTACTGTCCATAATGTAACTTAAATTTTGCACACTTTGGTGAAAGGAAAATTGACATTGCAGAATTCTCTTTCTCTTTCTCTTTCTCTTTCTCTTTCTCTATATGAAGTGAATAATTCGCAGAATGTTAATTGCTGACATCTAATTGAGGCATAAACGGTCTAATCTACATGAAAGATTTCTATAATTTAAGCATTAGATGCTGCTTCTTTACCTTCTTAATTAATTGATTGATTAATTGGAGCTGAAACTTATCTAATCATACAAGACACAAGTTTCCTGATACTCGTTCGGCAGAATATTACAAGAACGACAAAGTAAATAACCTCAAGATTACATGCGAATGTTTCAAAGAAAGCAATCTAAGCATTATCTATATCATGGTACACTTGTAAGCTAGTTTATGCTTCATGAACAAAAGGAATTTTTTCTCTAACATAAGCTTCAAACATACCGAGTAGAGGTAGATATATTCGACAAAAAGAAAAAGTTTATCATGTTAAATATGTGAAGCTGTTTAATGTTCACCTTTTAGTAAGTGTTAGTAAGCAATAAATATTTAGTTTCCCATAAGTAACATAAGACACTCTTTAAGAACAGCATAAAAAAAATCTACACATTAATATATCACTTTTAGTGTTGATTTTGCTAATACAGATGATTAATTCCTCTCACTTTCATACAATAAAATTTATGATTAAGACTAATTTGTGTAGAATATCTTGATTTTATATTTAACGGCTCGAATTTAATTATACCAGAATCAAATTTAGCCAACTTTAAAACAAAACAGATATATCATTCAATGAATTTGATATTTTTGAATTATTGAGTTTCATTAAATGAGGTGAACATTAAATGTATAATATTCTTGTATTACACTAATCGTGCATAGGAATACGAATAAAAGCAATGCTCTTTGCATAAGGCAATGCTCATTTCCATAAGTTTACAAGATTTTTTGGCTGAGATTTCACAATGTTACAATTACTAGTCAACCTTTTATTCCAGATAACCAGAGTTTAGTTCACAATAAATAACCAACTTAGTTAGAACTAAGAGGAACCGGGACAGGAAATCAGCAATGTTCTAATTTCAATGGCAGAGCTGAAAGAATTTATTCTAATTTAGTAGTTAAGAGTAGTGAAAAGATTATATACTGAATTTCAGAGTAAAAATATTTCACTCTTCTTTTCAAGCACATATTCTCTCCTATCTGTTTATGAATGAGCATCCAATTATGTGAATGAATATCTACTAGGGGGAATAACTGCATCACTGATTCCAACTGATGCAACTGTGACATTAAGTATGATACCATCATGAGATGCAGATTTAGAATTCCGTGGAATGCTTGCACAACACATTCTGATTCTTAAAACTCCTTTAAAAATTGAAATCCATGGTTCTGTCACCATCATGTGTCAATTAAATGGCCAATTTGGAGAAAATATGAAATGTTAGACACACTTCCACCAAACAATGCCTCGTTTTGCTCTAACTTTGATTCCTCTGGAAGATTAGCATTGTGTTTCTCTTTTGGTACTGTAGCTGAACTTAGTTTAAACATGGTTAACAAAGTTATTGGGAAAATGAGAATTTGCAAAATGCAAATTTGAGGTGACCAGACAAATTTTGCTGAGGTTTGTTTGCTCTTTGTTTTGGAACTCTAACTAAGAAATGGACATTAGTGGATGATTAGGCAGCATTATTTTATTGGTGGTAGATTCAGAACATGTTTGCTCTCATCTACAACAGAAGAGTATGACAGAAAGACCTTCGTCAAAAGTAATTAATTAATTAATTAATTTTGGGGTATGACTTTGTATCATGGGCGTATATGCTAGCACCCACTAAAAATAAACAAAATTAAAGATATCTAATTAAAAGCTCACTTCAAGAGAAGAAAAAAAAACGAATCTGAATATTTTAAGCATCGTCAACAAGTAAACACTCGGAGCAGATAAGAAGAAAAACAGAGTTAATTAATACTTTAACCTAGTTTCTTAAGATGAAACGATGCTAAAATTTTGGTACCTAATATTTGGTTAGTGTTTTGAGAAAGACATTGAAAACAAGAAACGTACCATCGCTATAAAAGAATCCAAAGATCAAATCTCTCAAAAATATTTTCAAATTATATCTATTAATGAGCATTGAATCCTTCAAGAATGTATATATATTATGCATAGTTATAATTGCATCAGCTTCTAACAACTTGAGGGTGAATATATTAGACATCGATATCAATATAAAAACATATACGAAAATAAAAACTTGAATTATTTGAGAGATGTGTCATGGCCAATTAGCATTAGACATCTGATGCAACGTCCACTACGTATTGCAACATGATTGTATATCCACTTTTGTCCTAATATATACACAGAGAAGTGTAAGAAGGGTGCTTTTTTTTTTTTTTCTGTGGGGTGTTCAAGATTTTCAAAAAAATTAAACTTTTTAATAGAAAAAAAATACTGTTATACTTCATTTATAATTTTTCTACACCACATATGAAACACTGATTCTAGTCAATCATTCAGAAAACAAAACCTAGCTTAAGCTGATCTCACCAACAATCATCCATCAAATAATTACACGACCAGTTTGTTTGGCAAAGTGGGGGGACATGTTAAACCACTGTTCATATTTCCTAGTGCACCACACACTAGTTCAATGGATATACTAATTATTCATGAAAAATCATCCATCACAACCACTATATCCAAAGATATAACTAAAAATTTATCATATGTTTTAGAGTACACTAACAAAATTGGAAACTAAATGGTACTATATTTTTACCCCCAAAATGAAAATAGATATCTTATTAATGAAATGAAGTATTTGTGCAACAAACAAGAGATGAAATCATTTGATCATCCATTAAATTTGAATATATATGTGGATTTGTTAAGAACATTTGTGATTGTCCTAATTGGCATGTACATGAGTGATATAAATGTGGTTATAATGGGTAGTGATTACTCTAGTTTTTGAAGCATGATGAGGGCTAGAACATAGATGCCACATTGAGATATATTTAATAAGTTGAATGAAAGGGAGTAGCTTAGAAAAAGATTGTGCAACATCTATTTTCCACATACTCTTAGTTTAATATGTGACCCTTCCTACTAAATATTTTGTAAAGCACTGTGTGGAGAGACAACAGAACCCTATCAAGGAGACACTAACAACACTGACAACAGTGTAAACATTTACACCTACCCACCACTTCTCCTTTCATATATTATTGTGGTCGTTGTCATCAATTGGCTTTTATAATCATGCTGGGTATGTCATCTTAGATTTAATTTTTGGCAATAAATTATCAAAGATATGGCCAGAAATCAATAGAATATGAATCATATTTGGAGCTTGCACAACTGCAATGAGTAACACTTTATGATACAAAATTATTATTGTATGGTATTGGTCCACATGACTCGTTTTACGTCACAAGTTTTGATTTGAAAAAAAAAATGTTGGTGCATAAATATTAGAATGCTCAAAAGAGTTATGTATCTAACTGAGATTTACCATAAGTTGGTTATTTTGTGGGTGAATTCAATCCATATCACTTATTATTGATGTTAAAAAAACTAAATTTAGTTTAATATATCATGGTTTGATGGGTTAATTTAATTTTTTTCTAATATGAAAATGGAACCAATTATTAAAATAATCATAACAAAATAATCATCACATATATTAATATATATATATATATATATATAAACTAATATATGTAAAGAATAATTATAAATATTATATTTATATGCATATCAAACATAAAAACACTAAATGATAAATGATAATTTTAAATGGTGTTTAATGTTGTTGATGGCGGAGCATAAAACGATTGAAGGAGAAAAAAACTTATAAATTAAGAGATTTTGATTTTAAGAGGAAAAGAAAAAAAAAAATGAGAGAAAAGAGAGTTGAAAAAAAGGAAAGAACTCGTAACTCGTGTATATTTTTCTCATTATATTTTTTTAAAATTATGTTGGATTATTGTTAGAATGTGTCAATGTTTTTATTTTATTCTTTTAACACGAGTTGATGAGTCAATCTAACTTAAATTTAATCTGGATGAGTTTTGTTTTTAATGGGTTAAATTTAATTTTGACATATACCAAAGTTTAACTCAAATATATAACTAGCCAAATTGATCTACATTTTTTACCACTTTAACACATTAATAAAAATCTAATATCTCATCAATCACACATGTACACATTATATAATAAAGTGGACTAAAACAACACCACAAAGAAAAAGTTGAGCTAAATTAATGTCAGTTATTCATCAATGTTATAGCCAACACAAGAAGGTAGCTAAACCAAGTTTTGCATTTGTGAAGTTTAGGCCAATGTTGATATTTGCATGGACTTAACTCAAGTATACATTATATTGAAATCATTTTGTATTTTCTAATTATGGTTGACAGTATTGAAACACCGAATCATCACTATCCAGAGTCCTGTACGTTGAACCCAAATAGTTAGTTGTAGATTCATTACAGATTGTTTATAAGTGTATGGAAAATCATTTTTTTTAACTAAATATTAGTTATATGTTAGTTAATATTAATTAGACCACTGTGAAAATCAAGTAGTAAGCAATGATATGTATACCGTTAGAATCTTTAAATAGGTATCAACACAGTGAGATTTATTTAATCTTTGAATACATTTTTAATCCTCTAATAAAGTTGCTTATTTTTCTTATCTTTAAAAGACTATTTATACTAAAGTAATAATGTAAATATTTTATGTCTTATATGAAAATAAAACTCTAATAATTTAATCAGGCAACGTGACCTTGTAGATGTCACTGGCATCACCTGAAGAAACGCCCATCCGTAGATAAATGCAGTTTTTCTTTTTAGGTTATTAGGTCATAAACCAATATTGATTGATTCTTGTGGCTAGAAATTGAGAGTGGAAGATATTTCTTGAAAGTTCTTTTTATAGATATAGATATGTATGTATATATTACTTATTTTAAATTTACTTTGAAAACTCATAAATAATTTTTAAAGTCAATCATACTATGTAAAACTCTACTCGAAAATAAAATGATAAATTATAATTTCATTTATAGCTAAAATATGTGTTCATTTATTAACTGTGTCATAAAAGAATTTCAAAAAAGGAAAATAAAAATTATGAGTATGGCATAGTTATAGAAATTTCAAAATTGTTAAAAATAAATAAATTTTAAAATTTGATTTTTTTTATGTAAGTTACAAGAAAGATACATTAAGTAGTTGTAGCATTTCATTTTCACTGATCAAAGTGATGAATTCAATACCTAATATGATATTATATAGTGTAGTAATGATATTTTGCATTTATCTACGTGTTCTCTTCTCATTAAACTTCTCACAAATACCATGTACAAGATCGAGAAACTCTTCTAAGATTACCACCTATATTACAATGTTACACGATTGTAATTTGATTTCACTTATATTATTGCATTATTCTATATTTATCAAGTTATTTATTAAAGTTAGTTTAAGAAATTATTCTAGTTGAAAAAATTTAAAACCAAATAAATAACACATAAATACAAAAACTCCCTGATTTTTTGTTTAATGAAACTCCCTGATACTTTATTAAAAAACAAAAAAACTCGTTTTTATATTTTATCTACATACAGAATGTATATTTCTATAATGTAAGACGTTTTTATTTATATCTCTGAAATTTACTTAGAGGATAAGAAAAAATGTGACAGGTGAAAAATTTGAATTTAAGAAATAATAAAAAAATAATGTAAAATTTACATTCGATGCAACAAATAACAACTTAAAACATAATTGCATGGAGCTTTTTTTTCCCATTAAGTGACCTCCAGAAAATGGAATTTTAACATTATAGAAACTACTTAATGTTAAATATGTTAATACTTTCAAAAACAGAATAATTTATACAGCACTTCCAAAAAGTATTTGCTGGAAGGGTATTTTATGGTGGAAATATAAAATGGAGGTATATTACTAAATATGGGAGGTGTAAATAATGTCTCAGATGGTTTGAATAACAATGTGAGATGCAAAGGCCCGAACTAGTGATGTATTTAAGAGGCCTTTTTACACTCCCATGATTACTAAATGCATCCCAGATTACAATCAAAAAGACCAAAATACCTTCCCATGCTGTACTATGCCACCACTACTACCATATCACAGTTGTTTTCTTTGGAAGGAAGATGAAGAAAGAGAGGAAAATAATTGGTTCAGAAAATTATGGGGTAGAAGAAGAAGAAAAAGCTTGCTGGCTCCATTTTTAGGCATTAGGGCCTGGTTCAACGATATCTATTTAATCCTACCATTTTCATATTGCATGAATTATTGCTTTAAAATATTTGAGGGAAAAATATAAAGAGAATAAAAAATTAAGTACAAACTTCAAAATTAAGAATCTCACAATTTTAGTTTGGGGGTGCAAAACGAAAAATCTGTGAGGTTGTTCCTTCACAAAAGCGGGCTGGGACTTGTGAGTTTTTTTAATACAATTTTTTAATTTTTAATGTGTGTGTGTATATATACATATGTATGTATACATATGGATACATATGTGTATATATATGTATACATATATATATACATATGTATATATATATATATATATATATTTTAATTATAAATATTTACTTATATAAATATTTTTTTAAATTTTAATTGATTAAGTACTATTTCTAATTTTATAAATGAAGAAAATTGTTATTTATATGTTAAATAACTTCATTTTATAATTGATAATTTAAAGTTAGTTCATTTATTATTGAATATTTTTTTTGTATCATCTAAATATTATAATAAAAAATTAATTTTTTAAATTATTTCTTTATTTTAATATTTAATTAAAAAATTAAACTGTTAAATTATAGCAGATTCAACTTATTGCCACACAGTAGCAAAGAGACTTCTTTGAATGTTGATTTCCATAATTATTCAAAAAGATATATATCTTCAATCATTAGAACTTACCTTTTTCTATTATTGTATATTTTATTTTTTAAACAGTTTGTCTTTTTTTCAATGTACTCGATGTATCTATGACGTTAATTCCAATAGATTTACAATTAAAAATAACTTTATGTTAGAATTTAAATTATGTATTATAAATTCAAAATACATTTTAATATTTATAAATAATTATTTATTATAAATTTAATTATATAAAAATTAAGGTGATGATAAGGAAAGGCCACTCAACTGAAAGCTCCAAAGGAGGGAAACCAATAACGGCTTATCCTGTTTTGGAACTTGAAGCTCTTCACTTTTTCTATTTCTGTGATTCCAATGGCAATTTCTCATCAAAATGAACTGAAAACTGAAGACCCGGAATTCCCTTTCAAGGAAATTGGAAATGAAGGTCTCACAAAGCAGATTCTCAGAAAAGGAGTCACTTGGCAAACTCCATTCTCTGGTGATGAAGTTGAAGGTTAGAAAGCATATTAACACTCTCCAACTCTTTCACATATCTCTATGAATTCTAACACAACCCTTCTGTTTTAACCTTTCAGTTCATTTCAGAGGACATGTTGAGAATGGAGCATCTCTTGAATCCAGTAGTGATAAAGGGTCCACGTTTCGTTTCAAATTAGGCCAGTGTAAGCACTTCATTTGTGCTAATTGCTAAATGAATAAAAGGGTCGTTAAATTATAAACCAGTATGTGTCCTAATGTGGTTGATGAAATGAAATTGGCATGGCTAGCTATTATTTCTGTTGAATCCATGAGTAGAGAGAGTAAGAAGTGTCATGAGACCAAGTTTATTTTCATTTTCTTCCAGGTGAAGTTATCAAAGGCTGGGATGAAGGAGTTGCCACCATGAAGAAAGGGGAGAGAGCAATCTTCAAAATACCACCTAACTTGGCATATGGGGAAGAAGGGTCTCCTCCATTGGTTCCTCCAAATGCAACTCTCATTTATGACATTGAATTACTTACTTGGAGTACCATAAGGGATTTGACTGGCGATGGAGGAATAATGAAAAAGCTAACAAGAGAGGGAGAAGGGTGGGCAACTCCCAGAGAGGCTGATGAGGTGCTAGGTAATAACACTAACAATAATAATGATTTTATATAAATGCTAGGTAATAACATTCATATATTTAAGTGTATTTAGTGTAATCTGAACATGCTATTCTCCAAAAAAACTGTGGCCACTTAGAAATATATCATTAATATTGTACATCAAAATTTGCAGTGAAATATGAAGCAAGGCTGGAGAATGGGATGCTTGTCTCAAAGTCTGATAAGGGAGTGGAGTTTAATGTAAGTGATGGTACGTTCGTAAAAGTTGAACATACTTTCAGCACTTACTATCACTAGTATTATCCATTACTTCTGAGAAATTTTCTTAGGTGTTTAAAAGATTAAGGTTGCAGTTCTTTAAGAACTTATAGTACTATTCTCCAATCAAAATTAAAAGTTTCATCTGAGTAATTTCTATAAGAAAAGTTTACATTATGTCAGGTGAAAGTTCAATTTTAATAGGAGAATAACACTAAGAACACATGAGATGTTGTATTTAGAAACTATCCTTAAAATATCATAGAAAGCTAATCCATCTATGGAATGCTTAAGGATTAGTGTTTGGAACAGGCTATCTATGTCCTGCTATGAGTATAGCAGTAAAGACAATGAGAAAGGGCGAAGTGGCAGAACTAGCTTTGAGATTATTTTGTAAGTTAATTAGTCATTTTTTATTTCAAATGAAACATGCATGTATTGCCATGATTTGAACCATGTAATAATATAAGGACATAACTTGCAGACGGGCAGAGTCAAAATTCAAATATGATCACTGAGCCAGATGGTGTTCTTCCACCAGATTCTAATTTAACTAGTATCAAGCTTGAGCTGGTATCATGGAAAATTGTTACTGATGTCACAGGAGATAAGAAGATACTGAAAAAAATTAAGAAAGTGGGTGAGGGGTTTGATCGTCCTAACGAGGGATCCCAAGTGAAAGGTAAATTGTATCTCAAGAACATGATATTGAAAACACCAAGAGGAAATTGTTTTCTCAATCATACACTAAAGAGGAAATTACACTGAAACTCTGTAGTTTCTTGAAATTTCACACTCTTAACGCCTGCTATAACTCTCTTTACGGGTAACACATCATAACAAGGATGTGTAATGTGTTTCAAACAATTAAGAGAGTTTATTGTTGGCGTTAAAAAAATTAGAGTATCATTAGAAATTTCAAGATATTATAGAGGAATAGTGTAATTTTTCCTAAACAGAAAAAATGTTAACATTGAACTTTTCAAGGTTCTTAACTAGTGACACTTCGTGCAGTGATATATTTGTGTAAAGGGGAAGATGATACGATTATTGAGAGAAAAGGATCAGAGGAAGAACCTTTTGAGTTTACAACTCAGGAAGGTAAAAAGTTAATGTTTATGATCATGGATCATGTATGTTTAAATGAAAAATGTTAAGAACCTTTTGCCTCATGTGTTCTCTTTTTTATCATCCGCTTTCAATCTTTGCACTGCTTTGCTCTATGCATTTTCAGAACAAGTACCCGAGGGTCTAGAAAGAGCAATAATGACAATGAAAAAAGGAGAACAAGCTCTTGTAACCGTCGATGCAGAATACTTGTGCCGCTATAATAATTCACAGGGAAACACAGCAAATCATAAAGTTCTTTATTATGAAGTTGAGTTGGTTGATTTTGTTAAGGTTAGTGCCTCCTATGTGTTGCAAAAATATTAGTTTATTAAAAATAAGAGGTGAAATATGACGGGGTTTTCTAAGCATACATTTGGTAATCATTTTTCTCATTCCTTTGCCAATATATTGTGGATTTTCTATCAACTGACCAAGAAGAAAATAATGATTAATCATCTCAAGGTAAAGCATTTCTCAATGTTCTTAAACTTGATCACGTTGGACAAGAGTTGGAAACACTAGAACTGCTTTTCTGGCTGTAGCAAGTGCACCCTTTGAAAGTAGAAGCCAATAACGGCATTTATGTAGTGTTATAATATTTTCAAATGATTCTGTCGTGAACAGGAAAAACCATTTTGGAAAATGGACACACAAGAGAAAATAGAAGCTTGTGAGGGGAAGAAGTATGATGGAAATCTGCTGTTCAAAGCTGAAAATTTCATGCAAGCATCTAAGAAATATGAAAAGGTCGAGTTATTTGTTGTAACTTACATGCTAATTCATTATACTTAATGTATAGTGAGTATTCTTATAGGAGGATCTCAATGGCACTTAATTTGGTGTATAACAGAATGAACTTCATTGGTATTGTAGGCTGTAAAGTACATTGAGTTTGATCACTCATTCAGTGAAGATGAGAAGCATCGTTCTAATACCTTACGTTTATCCTGTAACTTGAATAATGCTGCCTGCAAACTTAAATTGGGAGAGTACATTGAAGCTTCAAGACTATGCACAAAGGTACTCTGATCCTAATTTGACATTTTTTTTCTTTTCTTTCTCCCAGTCTCACTGTCCCCTGATTAGGCAAGAAAACATTGCATGAGGTTTTGCCTGCTCTTGAGTTATACTATGTTAGATTCTTTATCAGGATCTCCAACATTCTTATATCACCTAATTGATTATGTTGAATGCAAACAGATAAATGCTAAGAAAACACCTAGCAGTCTGTTGAGTTGAAATTTATTGAAAACAAATTTATATGGTATCATGTTTTGTTTAATGATTTTCAATTCTGATTTGATACTTTTTATTAAATTTCAACTAATAATAAAGGATGTGCTAGAAAGGATATGTTAGAGTGTGTTTCCATTATATTTCTCATGCAAATAATATCTTTATTAAGCACAATGCACAAAAAGAGAGCAAAAGGAAAGTGGAAAGGAGTTGTTTTCTCTACAATAAATAGATGTTGGCTTTGCTATAGTTTTCAGCAGATTGAATGCTTCAAATTAATCCTATAAATACATAGGTTCTAGAACAAGACCCTTTAAATATCAAGGCTCTTTATAGAAGATGCCAAGCATACATGAAAACATCAGACTTGGAGAAAGCTGAGGCTGACATTAAAAGAGCTTTGACTATTGATCCAAATAACAGGTACCAAGCACCATCCATTGCATTTTCAATCTCTACCCTATTCAACTGCTGCTCTTGACAAGCACTAGTTAACATATTTTGTTTGGTAATTTTTATTTTGTCTTGGATGAATGAATGGTTATTTGTTCTCTTGGCGTATTATCAGAGATATTAAACTTGAGTACAAAGAGCTGAAACTTAAACAAAAGGAATACAGTAGATATGAAGCTGGCATCTTCAGCACAATGGTTTCAAGAATGAGCTAGTTTAGAAATCCAATTTGCTTCCAAACTACCTTTTGAAGTACAAATAACACTGTGTTCAGTAGATTATTACTCTTGGGAACCTACGTAACCTTCTCTTCTTAAAAGTAGTTTATTTTATACTGAAAATAATATTATTAACTTTATATTAGTTAAAAGGCATAAATCATTACCATTATTGGTGAAAAAATGTTGTTGATTTTATATGCTCTAACATCCAAAATAAGTGATGTGTGTAACTACTAAGCGATTTAGGAACAAAAGAGATTAAAAAGAAATTGTGGAAAGGGATAGTTTCTGTTCTACTATAGGTGCTACTAGGTAAAATTGTATATATATGCTGCATTTGGATAGTGCAAGGTTTGATAATTTGTTGCAATATCATAGTGTTTACAGAGGATGACAAAGCATACCAGGAAACATCATAGTTAGAGAACAGTGAGGATGACATTTATAGTGTTAGCAGAAGTGGATGAATCAACTAGTTGAGGGAGTTACCTTGAAAGCATTGTTTCCCTCAATGTCTTTTGATCAATGCATAATACACTCATTCTTGTAACCCTCTTTGTTTTCTATTATATTTTAACTTCTCAAATCTAGGACAAAAATAATTTTTTTAAATTGAATTTTTTATTAATTAAATAATACTTATTTTAGTATCTCTGTTTTAAAAATTATAAAAGATTTTAAGTTTAAATATTTAATTTTAGTGCTTTAAAATATAAGAAGTATTATCTTTAGTTCCTATGTTTTTTTTTTTTGTGTGTGTTTTTAGTCTTTCTAAAATTAAAAGTCTGTACTTTTATTTCCTAATATTATTAGATACTAATCACTATCTCATGCATTGAAGAAAAGGTCAAGTTATCTATATTAGTAGAATGATATCACGTCTTACAAATGAAAAGGTCAAGTTAATTACTATTTTATTCTGCATTATTATTTTAATTAGTTAGTAGTTTCTATAAATAACAAGGCACATACATCATCGGACATAAAAGACAAATTCTCAAATTGGTGTAATTTTTATCTGAAATTTCTAAAGTGGTGTATTTTTTATTTTATTTTTGGATATGGTAGATAAATCGTGCATCATTACGAAGAAATCTTGACCCTCTTCCACCATCTAATTTAAGATTAAATGAAATGGTGAAAAGAAAAGCCAATTTTAATTTACTAGATGAAATTATGTAGCCAAAATTTCAATCAATGAGTTAATTAATATAATGAGAATAGTGTAGGATCTCTTCTATTTTGTTTTGCACATGTGATGTATTGCTAATGTGCAACTAAAATAAATGCACAGTTACAAAACTAGTTTTATTTATTGATAACAATGGTTGAAATTAAATTGAAACAAATGTGAAATTAATTTGAAATTAGACAATAATGGTTGAGGGGATTATTATTTAAATTAAAATAAAAAATGACATTAGTATGAGATTTATATATTGAACTAAATTAAAAATAAGTTTGATTTAGAAAAGAAAAATTAAATTAAATTAAAATTTAGTAATAAAATATATTTAGCAAAATTAAGTTTAAGTTTAATATTTAAATTTAGTTACTAATATAAAAATAATTTAAAATAAAATTAAGTTTTAGCAATAAATTTAGAATGAAAAATTTTTAAATATTATATAATTGTTTAAATAATTTTATTGTTAGTTTTTAAATTATATCTATTAGTAACTAAATCTATTTCTATATTAAGAGCTATAAATTCATAACATGTAATTTTTCTTCTCAGTAACCACTCTTCTATTCAAATTAAAGTTGGATTTATTTAGTTGTACATTAACAATATATCACACATGCCAAACAAAACAAAAGAGGGATGGGTGGAGAATATTAACCCCCTAAAATCTTACAGTATTCTCATTATATTAATTAACTCATTAATTAAAATATTAGTTGCAGAATTTCATCTACTAAATTAAGATGGTGTACTCTTTTTATAATTTCATTTAATTTTATATTAAATTGTGGAATAGAACCACCATTTCTTTACAAAATGATATGGTGTCTCATATTCCCCATATACCCATATTCAAAATTAAATAAATAAAAATATACTATTTTAAGAATTTAAAAAGAAAAATACACTAGTTTGAAAAATTTACTGAGATAAAATCTTATAATACGTTTATCATGATTGTTCACATCATTTGTTATTTTACTTTCAGGAGTTTCATTTTCTTTTGTTAAGGCTTTCGTGTTGCATTCTTATCGCCTCTTGTTGTAAGCATAGAGCCTTCTTTATGACGTCATAGTTTCTATATCTGTCATCTTAGTTCTTGAATGAACAAATTAATCTCTTTTTTAGTATTAAAATAGCTTCTAATAAGAAGCATAAGTGGTTTGGAATTTTTTTAACAAATTCCATGTTGAATTTTGTGTGTTCACTAATTAATATAATAATTATCATAATAGATGAAATATTTTATTCTTAAGATCAGTTATATGTTATGACATAATTTCATTAACCACACAAATCTTAGTTAAATCATAATGATCAATCTTTTTATTATGAAATGTATAATTGTTTCTCAGCATTCGCTTAAAATAGTATTAAAGGATTTTATTATAAGAGCTCTCTAGAGATTATATAATAATATGTAAGAACACTCAATTATTCTTCTAGATGTATATTTTTATTATATATTTTTTATTATCATGAGCATTAAAACGTTATTAATATACGAACATGCTAATGGAGCCAATTATATCACATCCAAAGATTTATTTCCTCAACAAAGTTAAAAATTCAATGTGAAAAATTAAAATTCCATCTCATGGAAACTTTATCCAGAAACTTCATGATACACAAGAAATAAAACGTGTTAATGAAAGTGTTTAGAAAAATAAAATATCCAAACATATTGTTCAATAATAACAAACAAAAACAAAATATGAAAGTCGCAACATTATTGAATAGTCATAATGTATGCCATGAGCAATGACATATTAAAAATCAATTAAACATATTCTTGGTAATATTATGATTTCTATTTTTATAAAAAATTATATAATTAATATTTGAGACAATATAAATATGGACACGAATAGAGATAAATCTGCTTGGAGATAAAACCGAAACACAAATTTTATATTTGATGAAAATAAACATAATTTTTTATTTTAGATACATATAAATATAATAAAACTTTCAATTGCCTCAGTCCTCGGTCATCCCTTAGATCGATCCTAACAGAAGTACTAACTAAATTTGTTTGAATAAAAATCGTTATAATCACATTTTGCTAGAAAAATAAAAAAAAAACATTAATTAAAGTTAATTTATGCATAAATTTTAGAAAAAACTTATAAAAGGGGATTTACATAAATTATTTTGTATAAGTTAATTCTAAATTAAAAAAATAATTATTTAAAATGAATATAATTGTTATTTGATATTTTATTTTAATATTTATACAATTATAATTTATTTGTTAAAATTTTATATTAAGAAAAGATATTATATTATATATCTTTTGACATTAAATTCTTCTTGATAATGTTATTTTATATTATAATTTTTATTTTTATAATAAAATTATAACAAAACAAGTATATATATATATATATATATATATATATATATATATATATATATATATATATATATATATATATATATATATATATTGGTTGATGGAATTTAAACATCAAACACAAATTTTATATTTAATATGATTTTCACTTCAAAAAGAAAAAAAAACAAATATAATAAGCTCGCAGTCACGCATTAATAATCCCTTAAATGGAGTCTAGAGTAAGTAGTGGCTAAATTTGTTTGAATAAAGATCATTGTTATGTTCACATTTTGCTAGAAAAATAAAAAAGTCATTAATTAAAAGTTAATTTATAAATAAATTTTAAAAATTGATAATAGAGGATTTATATAAATTATTTTGTATACGTTAATTTCAAACGAGAAAAAAGTTATTTATTTTTTATTTATAAAATAAAAAAAATGTTGTTTAAATATCTGTATGTAGTTTATCTTCACCAAAATGTCACTTTCTTTTGTTGTAAGTAAGGTTTACATTTGTTTAGGCCCTCCTCTTCGTCAATGGTTCAGTAGTCCAAGAATAATTATGTTTAATATTTTTTTTCTTTTTTAATTTCGTCACATCAATTATTTTAATTATCACTATCATTTTTTTTTTCTCTTCGTAATCTTTCTCTTATTCTTATCTCACGTAAAGTTCTAAATACCTACCATGTATCACCAACTACAACGCCACATTTTGGGTTGGAATTGGGTTTTATGTCTAATATATAGTACCTCTATACCTTTACTTCTACTCTTACTTTTACGGAAAATAATTTGTTGAAGATTATACAAGTATGATAAAGATAAAGATATGGGAGAAAAAAATACAAATACAATAAATAATACGATAAAAAAATAGTATATGGTAGCGAGTTTTAAGATATCACTACTTTGTTTTCACTTAACTGAAAATAATTTTCTTTTATTAATTTTTTCAGTAGTTCTTTATTCATGGTTCGTTTGGTTTAAGAAAAAAAAGTGAAAATATAAATATCAAATTTAATTAATTTTGTTTGATATAAAAAAAAATGAATGGATTTTATTAATATTTTAATTTCATTTTTCTTATCTAAGATATACTCTATTTTTATTTTTGTTTTTATTTTTCAATTATTTTTACTTATTTTTATTTTCATTTAATTTATTTTTCCGTTGTGTGTGAACCCATGTTACCTTTTCTATGTATGGTCTCATTTCATCATCTCACCAACCCACCCACGTGTGGGTCCTACATTCCGCCAACCAATAGATAAATTACTTAACTTAGATTAACCATTTTGACTAATTTTAGTATTATTGCCGGGTTATAAAGTGATCACTTTCGCATAACCTTTAAGATGAAATTTTTTATTTTGATTGAAAGTAGAAAAAAAGTCTAATGATATACACTTAAATTCTCGGTATAGATAACGATACCAATTAACGTTTTTAATAAAATATATTATTTATTGATAAAAATTAATTTACTAAGTTTTGTTTTTTAGCTAAACAAAGACAACTAATCTCTTGTCTTCTCCTTTGGCAATGGTTTTGAAATTGTTTTAAATTACAGCATTAGTTGTTTTAGTTTAAAGAGATTTTCAAAATTTAAATTAATAAAATTTTATTTAAGATCTGTTATCGCACAAGACCGGTGGTTGGTTCTAGCAACAATAATATATCCTTATGTTGATTCCTTGACTGTTATGAGAATTGCTCCTTAATGTACCAAATGTTCTGAAATCCAACTCCTTAATGTACCGAATGCTCTGAAATTCACCATTCCGGGAGGAGACACTCAAGTCAATTTAGGGTTAGAGTGTGCAGGGATATAGATCAGAGTTTAGAAGTACCTGGCTTGAGATGATTGAGCCTCTATTTATAAGTGTAATAGTGAGTTTAATGAATCTGGACCCATTCTGACACACCCCACGTGTTTGTCCACGTGCTCATCACAAAATGGTTATTTAGGACTATTGACTCGATGGTAAATCCCGACCGAGGACATAATTCGGTCGGCCCATAGTGGTCGGTCGGTCTACAGTGGTCGGTCGGCCGTATAGTACAAGATCAATAATATATAAACAAAAATTAAATAAATTAATTTTATTATTTATTAAAAAAGATATTTTAAATTAAATTAATTATGATAATTTGATAAATAATTTTGTATCAAAAAAACTTTAAAAAAAATTAAATAAAAATATTACAAAAAAAAACTTTTTGTGTTAAACTCTTTAAAATGCTGGTCAAGATTTTTATGTCTCAAAAAGCTTTACAGAAAATACTATAACTGTTCATTTAACAAATTAGTGTGTCTCCCAACTCAAATAATTTTGAACTCAATATATGTTTATTAAGAGTTGGATGTGATCTGTTCCAAGAAATGTATTGCATAAAATGTTGTCTTTATTTTATTTTGTATTCTTTACCTTATATGTTATTATTGTCTACACTAATTTAAGAAAAATTATTGTAAAAATAATTTAAAAAAATTAAAATAAGTAAATCTATAAAATTATGATGTTACATCTGTTACAATGCATCAAACATAATATATCTTAATAAATAGTAATAGATCACTTGAAAAGAAACTATGATCTAGATGAAATTTGCGAAAGTTTTCAAAAAGAATTAAAATATAATTTAACTCTCATTTATTGTGTTTTCTATTTTTGTCAACCTCTCATCTTTGTTTTATTTTTGGAACTGTGAGGTTATCTGTTTCTTACCTCAAATACACGGATGTAAATACTCTTCTCTATAGAATAAATCGGATAGCAATTACTTGAGAAACACGTTAAGATTAAGTATCGACGTGTAATAATTACTTTCTCTTAATTTCTTACATTTTTTTTACTCTCTCATCTTTTGTTTTTTATTTTGAAATTGTGAGGTTTTAATTTTTTTCTTACCTCAAATCCATTTATTTAAACACATTACTACTCCTATACAGGGGTGACTCAAGGTCCAAACAGGTAAAGCAACCGTTTTAGGTCTCAAAGTCTCAAAGGCTTCAAAAAAATTTAATATGCTTTGGGCCTCAAGGCCACAAAAGGCTTCAAAAAATTTTAATATGTTTTATGCCTCAAAAAAATTTAATACTCACATATTATTATAAAATAAGAAATATTTAATTTTAAAATTATACTAACAAAATTTTAATTAGAAAATTAAATATTTTAACTGACTTTAAGTTTACATTGGTACTATAAATACTATTTAATGAATAATATTCTTGAAACTTTCTTATAATAAATTAATAATATTTTCAAAAATTGAACAGTCAAGGAATCTTTCCTATCAAAACTTTAACAGATTGATATGTCATATCATTGTCTAACTCTTCCACTTCTCTCCTTCTTTCTTCACTTATCTCCTTTTTCCTCTGTCTCTTTTGTTTTTTCCATAATATTATTTCAACTTATTTTCAATTTCAAATTTCTTTCATTTTATATTTCATCATTCTATAATGTGTATTTATGCGCTTTACTTGAAGATGTTGAGTAGTAGATTGATTGAGGAAGATTTTATATTTACTTCGGCTCCTTTTGAGTGCATAATTAATATTAGGTAAAAATAATATGAGATTGATCAATTAATCCTAATTTTTTGTATTTTTCGTTATTGTGCAGATTCAAGGAAAAGAATTTACAAGTTACAAATTATATTTAAAGACATACCAAAAGATGTGATCGAAATATAATATCGTAATAGGAGACTTGATACTCTACAATCAACTTTATTGTCTTGACAGTCTGGTTTTATCATTTTAACTTAGACTTATTTTATATACTTATAAGTTATATTCAATGTGATATATATTATAATTTTTAATTTTATATAAAAATATACAAATATGATAACTAGAAAATTTGAATCAGGTTATTCAAAACTTCAAAAAAAAAAAGAAGAGTTAAACTTTTTGTTGAATCACAAAAAAGAGGCTATGAATACATTTATAAAAGTAAACAAAAAAAATGAATTAGAAAATACAGGTGAGTCTTGTTTGAATGAAGAACATAACAATATAACTTTAAGTAAAGATAACAATATAAATATAGGTGAAGACAATAATTTATTGGGTTGTGTACTTTTGAAAGAAAAATGCTTAAACCTTAAAAAGTATTTGAAACATGATAATTTATTAGATCTTGATGACTAAGATTTATTTTCAGAATTAAATATCTTAAAGGAGATTATAGGATTGGAAAATGATATACCAATTGACATTCTTAATTATATAAAAAAATAAATTCTTTTCCAAATGCATATATAGCATATAAAATAATAATGTTAACAATATCAGTTGTTTCCAAAACTTAAATTAATAAAATCTTATTTAAGATCAAAAATGTCTCAACAAAGATTAAAGGAATTAGCTTTATTGTCTATTGAAAAACATTTTTTAAATAAAATTAATTATGATAATTTAATAGATAATTTTGTATCACAAAAAACTCAAAAATAAATTTTATATAAAATTATCATAATTTTAATTATTTTATTAATTTAAAAAAGATTTTATTCGCTTTAGGTCTATTAAAACCTTGAGCGCTACTAGTCTTATATAACATAAATTAGATATCAATTGCTTCATAAACAAGTTAAAGATTAATTTTTGAACGTGTAACAGTTGTTAAAATATACTCTTTTTTATCTGATTTTTTACTATTACTAATAAAATATATTATAATTTAATATTTTTTAGAACATAGTTAATATGAGATTTTTCTAAAATTTTATGATTAATGTAAATAAATAGCCTTTTTTTATTATAAATTAGTGAAATCTTTATAGCATTGAAATTAATTATATGATATTTTTGATTTGATGAGAATAGAATACATATACTTTATCAATTTAAAATATATTTTTCTATTAATATTTTGAAAAATTATTCTTATAATCAGAAATATTTTAAAAATTTCGTATTACTTTTTATGCATATATATTTATTGTATGAAATTGATTGTCTAACATGAAATTAATGCTTCACCCTAGCAATAGAGTGCCATTCCCCTTCTTATTCATCTTAGAAACTCAAAATAAATTCTCTATATTCAATATATGATAGTTGCACTCCTTTAAATAAATGATATATATAATTCAACTTTTTTTTCTTGTGGATTTCTCATTTTTTTTTTATGACAAAAATGTGGAAATTTCATAATATTTGACTCTCATTCATTACCTCCTTCTTTCATGTGATAGAGGCTTTTACAAATTATTGTGTGAGATAGAAAATTAATTTGTAAACATCACCAATACGAAGATATACCCTTATCATTTTCATGCATGTCATATTGAAGAATTTAGATATTTTTAATAGAGATAGAGAAGTCTCAAATGTTTTGCAAGGTTGTGCACCTTACTCCTTATGGCATTGATAATATCCAAATATTTTCTATTTGGAATTTCACTCCAATATCTTATTCAAGAATAACAAATAAACGTATTTATATGTATTGTTTGAACTTATATTAAACTCGATGAAGAATTTTCGCATTGATTGATTATGAATACAGATAATACTTAATATTTTAAATCAGGTATGAGAACAGAACTGAGTATATATATGCCTTAGACATCTCATTTTAAATAATTGTTAGGCATCCACATCAACTATGAATAAGACAAAATTAATATATATGTGTGTGTGATAAAGTCTATCATAGTTAAGTTTTTTGAGGTTATTATGTTACCATTTTTGTGAGATTGAGTTAGACATAAACTCATTTACTAAGATTACTAAAAAAACCCTTATTTTGTTTTGTTTCATTTAAATAATCATTATTTTACTACATAATTTTTTTAATCTCTCTCAATCGGTTGATCTATCTAATATCCACCAAGTATATTTCAATCCCCTTGTATTTTTCCTCTCATCAGAATCTCATTTACACAAATTTTTCATTTAAGTAGTTTTGTTCATACAATATATTACATTTAAAGAGTTTTTAAGGTACACAATTGATAAATTATACTTTAATATTTTTATTTGGTGTTGATTTTGTGTTAATTAAGAATGTTTGTCTATTAAGTTTGAGTGTTTGACCACATAATCATTTGGTTTATTAAGTAACCCAAAAAACTTATATATATATATATATATATATATATATATATATATATATATATATATATTTATATATTTATTTTTTTTTTAGATATTTTTTTTTTATTTTTATATGAGAAGTGCTTGATAGAAAAATAGAATATTATAAAAAATATAG
>Ga0099825_1001428_pt1 | contig 30498 bp, 11 predicted proteins | sample SiratroredBW_FD_76838 | JGI IMG/M metagenome (GOLD analysis project Ga0099825, IMG submission 76838) | Root nodule microbial communities of legume samples collected from California, USA - Siratro red BW | ecosystem: Host-associated > Plants > Roots > Nodule | place: USA: California | collected...
AAAAAAATTTATATTTTATTTATATTTTATTTTTATAAAATAATAATATTCAATTTAATTTATTATTTAAAAATTTTTTTTTTTTTTTTTTTTTTTTTTTAAATAATGGATTTGAATCTTATTTTTGAACATGTAATTACCGATTAAATGATTTTCATGTTGGTTCGGATTGGAGATATCACTAAGGATTATTGATTTTAAGCTCATCTCCGTGAATTGAAATTGCTCGTTTAATTTAATGATAAAGTTATTAGTGGAAAACTATTTATATTTATGGTCTTTGTGTCTCTTGTCACATTTGGGATAACTAAGAAATCTTCTAAAGAGTCAACTTGATGTTATTGAACAATACCTTAGATTGTAGTAAATATATTTTCTAATTAAAGGCAATTTTAAAAAAAAAACAATTTTTTTGTATGTGACTTTTTATTCAAGAAAAAGGTAAAGAGAGATTAAATCTTATTATTTTATTTATCCTTTTATTTTTTAAATGTTTTATTAATATTACTTGATTAAAAAAAATTATTTAAAAGATTATAAGGAAAACTCAGTAATAAAAATAAACTATGATATTAAGAGAATGAAATTTACATAGTAAAACTTTCACAAAGAAATATTACTCATTCTATCGTTTATTAGCCTATTTATATAAATCTAACATTTACATAAATTTGGCAAAAGCTTGTAACCAAAACATTGATTTTTCCATATAGGATCATTAGTTTGATTTGCATAACAAATATTTTATTTATAAACGTCTTGGAAAAAAACAAAAATTGTTGAAGCTTGCGTAAAAATCTTATATCTTTGCTTCAATGTTTTAACAAATGTTGATATTTCTTTTGCAAACATTTTTTTTTTACAAAAATTTACTATGCAAATAACAAATTTTCTCGTAGACATATTTTATAGTACTAATAACACTAAATTAAACATATAATATAAGAAAAGATATATTTATTATATTAAAATTATTATGAAATTTTTTTGACTGACATTTGATGAAGAATAGGTGTCATTAGCCTATATTACTTTTATGTTAACATCCACCAATAGTTATTGTCTAGTGAATATACGTCAAGGAACAAAATATACTTCAAACCTTATAACTATTTGATGTAATGAATTTTCACGCCTAATGAAATAAAATATGAATTTCAGATTGCATGTATAATTATTTCTTGTTCATAAAATTTACTTTTCACACTATTTTACTAAATTTTTTCAAATATAATTTTGAATTCTATAGACTTTATAAATAAATATAATAATAAAAGTTTTGCATAACAGTAAAAACTGCCTCAAATATCCAATTAAAAAAAAATAATAGTTTTGGAAAGATAATGTAGAAACAGTTGATTCCAGAAAGGGTTGAATGGAGTTTAAATTCAAGTCGCTATTAACAATAACCACTAAGTAAGATTATCCAATGCAAGAATATATAAACACAAATGAAACTATTTTATACTAATTCACCTTAATCTTTTATGCTATGTCTAGTTCTTTCTTGAACAAACCGTTCAAGATATTCCACTATTCAGTAAATAGTTACAACAAGTACACAAACCTCTCCAAATTATAACGAGTACACAAACATCTCCAAGTTATAACGAATATACAACATCTCCAAGTTATACCAGTTTCAATCTCCCCTTGAGATCAAGACCACTCAAGATTTAAAGAAACACTCTCAAAAGAGAGAAGAATGAAAACTCACAAAGGTTTACTTCACAGTGACGAAGAATTACACAATGGTTTCCTCTAATCCAAAAATTTAAATGCTCTCAATAGCATAATGGCAATAGACACTTAATAGATATTCTAATTTTTTTTAATGTCTTTCACAATGTATTTTTCTTTTTGCTTCTTATTCTTCAACTTGAAATTGCTTCTCTGTATATAGATTTTTATAGAAACTAGCCTTTAGGATGCTTGACCAGAACAATCTTAACTTACTTTTTGATGTAATGTAAATATTTTTCTAATTTTGTTATGTATTAAACTTGAGAGTAAGTATGTATGGAAATGATTTAGCCCAGGATATCTTTGATTTGAAATAATTAATACATTTAAATACTTCATAATAATTTTTATAATTTTCATTATGGAGTTAAAAGTTAAAGCACAACATGATATCAAATCTAATTTTGATATTTATGTGAAAAACATTTTAATTTGTTTTTCATATTTAAAAACAATTTTTAATATTTTCGTCTTCTTTTATTTTTAATCAAATTTAATTTAATAAAATAACATTAGATACAAACTTATGTGTACTATTCCTGATGTTTAAATATCTGTAAATATTACTGTAACATACACTTAAATCATTAAATACACAAACACATATTTAGAGTATTGTTATTTTCAAAACTTTTTGTTAGATGATTAGACCATCTAAAAGAATTTTAAACCGTCTAATGATTTAACAGACTAAAATCTAAATTTAAAATATGAAAAATAAAATATTTTTAGAAAATAAATATTAAAACATAAAATACTTCTACTTTTATGAAAAAAAATTGTACTTCTTAAACTAAGCAAAATCATATCGAAATTTAGATTTGAATTAAAGGTACTCAATGCTAAAATAGATATTAAATAGAATTTAATTAGTTGAATTTTATCTATATTTTAGTTAAATACTAAATCTAAGGTTTTTTTATAATTAAATTCATAATTTCTAGGATCTTATTAATCATTGTAGTGCACTTTAGAGCAAAGATAATAACATTACTTAAAAATTCAAAATATTTTTTTTATTAGAATTCACAAACTTCATTGGAAATCATTATACATCCATATCTTTTGTAACTTATGCAAGACCTGGTTGTTACTGTCTATTGTGATGACAACAATTATATAGAATTATGTCAATAGATCATAATCTCTCTAATATGATTGCCAAAGCTTTATATGGAAATAACCTCTTTTATTACTTGGATTTAATCTAGTTGATTTGTAATTAAGCCTATGATGGACTTAGTAACACTGAGTGTTTTATCACACAAAAGATTTATGCTAAAGCAAGGTGGAAATTTATGAAGATTGGTTCAGTAAAATCTTGGTTAAGGATCTTAGACTATTTGAGATAGTTCAAGAGGTGGTAAGAGACTAGCTGTCTTGACCAGTTCATTTGTCTTCTTTATGTGTCTATCTTTAAAGAGTATTAAACTATTTACCTACATCAATTGAACTTCCTTTGTTTATTTTCAGATAGCCCACATAGTTTGATTTTTTGGGCTCCAATGATAAAACATTGTTCACATATTTTTTTCAACATTTTGGCATAATTTATAACAGTTAGTTTTGACCGTCATTTTTTATATAAATAAGATCTTGTACGAACTGTTGTAACCAACATGGAGTCTAGAGTTTCTTGAGAGAAACTTCGAGTTTTAGTATCTGTTATATTAGTTTTCTAATCATGGATGTAGATTGAAGTTGGTTAATCCTTAATCATTTTAATTTTTCTGTGTTTCCTTAGTTACTCTTTCTTGCTTAACCGTCTAATTATTTTTGTAGGTTCTTCATTCTCGTTTAAGTTGATAGATGATCTAGTGAGTTTGTGAGTTATTTTTTTAATAAAATTATTTGATTGTTAGAATTTTAAATATGAGTTTAGTCGTATTTTAAGTAGTAATGAGTTTGAAAAATAAATATAAAAATAAAATACTACATATTTATTATTTTATATTTATAAATTAGAGATGATTTATTGACTTTTTATATGAAATATTTATGATTCATTAATATCAAACTTTCTTAACATTTCCTTAATAAAAATCTAAAAATAAATTTATATTTAATTCAATTTCACAATATATAATATATTATGATTTTATTTTATTTTTAGTGATTATAAAATATCAAATCATGATTATCTTACGAAAAAGTTACGGCAACTTGAGTTTGAAATGCAATCTCTTTCGCCAAATAAACACGTAAAGTTTCATTGACATTGAAACCATTTCTTCTAAGATGACTTCAAAGATTGTTTATTCTCATATGTTAAGGAGGTGGAGCTATGTTGTAGCTTTGTTAATATAATATTTCAACATTTTGATTTAGATTTTTTCTAATGTAAATACAACATCTCAATACTTTTAAATATATTATTTTATTATTATGATCCTAAAACTATTCAATCAAGATAATTATTATGGGTCCACTCATGCAATAATTATTTTAAGGTTGTGCCATTATTGAGGGCCGCACCTTATCCTCGTTCACATCTTATTTGAAAAATACCACACACCAATTTACATATTTATATATTTATATGTATATATCTATGTTTTGTCTTTTGTGGAAATAGAGAAAAGTATATTCCACAACTATTGTTAATTATGTCTTCAACTACTCCCGTCCTTCCAGTCACTTTCATTATTCGATACTATTTCTTACATTATTTTCGGTACATGCAATTATAATACACTCCAGAATTTACTTTTTTTTTTTTATGATAGGATGATGAGTTAATGTTCATATAATACTTTTATTTAGTATACAGATATAGATTAATTAAATATATAAAATTAAGTAGCTTAAGATACATATCACGCTGTTGTTTCTAGATGTATAAACTTTCTTATTCGGTAATCTATAATTAGACTTTTAAAATTCGTTAATTTTTACATCATTCTTAAGTTATGTATAACGTTCTTAAGTAGAGATAACTTGAGACTGACGGAAGATTACAGAAAGCAAATTTATTTATTTTTGGTTTTTTATAGGAATAATACTAGTAGAAATACTGATGTTATTGCATTCTATGTTTATATATATTTTTACAATAATATAAGAATTCAGTCAACAAAAAAGATTATTTATATATATACTTAAAAAATAATCTAAAGAAAGAATTCTTGTTATAATTATAATAATCAGATTTTAAACATATTTGGACGATTCAGTCCTCTGTTGAAAGATAAGGATATTGATTCCTCCGGCAGAAACAGAGACAAAGAAATGGTTCCTTGGAACTCATTTCCGTTAGAAGTTACCTACGAAGTATTAGGTTGGTTAGCTTTTGTTTCATGGGCAGTTGCCGGCTACCCACAACTCATCCTCAATTTTCGTAGGAAAAGGTTGTTTTTTTCATGTTCTATACTCATTTCTGTTGCTGTTTTTCCTCTGGGGTGGATTCTTAAGTGATTTTTTTGGTTGGTTTTGTGATCAAACTCAGTGTGGTGGGATTAAGCTTGGATTTTGAGATTCTGAACTTAACCAAGCAGTGCTCATATCTCATATACAATGCTTCCCTCTACTTTAGCCCTGTTGTTCAGAAGCAGTATTTTGAGAAGTATGGTTATGGACAGGTATGTTGTTTTCAACCAAGATCATACAAAAGTTTATATTAGTATTTATTTAATGATATAAATTGATTATGTAATTTTGGTTTGGAACCTCTTGTTACTGCAGATGATTCCTGTTGCAGCTAATGATGTTGCTTTCTCTACTCATGCAGTCATACTACATCTAGTTATATGTTCTCAAATTGCTATGTTTGATGTAAGTATTATCACAAGTTCTTCTTAAGAGATTATATCTTCCTCTCACTGGTCTTATTAATTCAAAGATAGTGAATGATTTGCAGCGTGGAAATCAGAAATTCTCCAACTATTCCATTGCAATAGCTGTTCTAGTGTGGTTTACTGGTGCTGTTTGCTTTTTCATAGCATTGCCTAGCCAATCTTGGCTTTGGCTAGTCTCCATCTTCAAGTAAGTTTCACTGTTTCCATGAAAAATCCCTTGGACCCTATTCACAAGGATTTGAGTGTTGAATAAACCCTTTAGAGTATTTGCTCCAAGTTCTAATGATAGAGATAAATATAAAGGCACATATGTTGTTTCCCTTTTAAAACCTTTATTCCTATTGCTGCTGTTTATTCATCAAGGCTAAAAAAGGGCATCAATATATTATTCTCAAGCACTTTATTCTGTTTTCACTGTGATTATTGTACTTTTGATCTTTCATTATTGCATTCTTGCACTTTCTAAGATTCACATTATGTATTGGGGTAAGCAAGATGCCACTGAGCATAGAAAACTTAATAATTGTCAAGCTCAAATTTGGCTTAAAGAAAATTTGATGAACTAGGTGTTGATGATACAAACTTTTTTTTATATGCTATAATTCAATTTGCCTCTAATAATTTGAGGAAATCAATTATACTGCAGCATAATTCAAGCAATTATGACCCTGATCAAATATTTTCCCCAGGTCAGAATGCCTTAACCTCCTCTATATCATCTTGTTAATTTCTTATCATTTTTGTAGTTTGACAGAATAAAACTGAGAAACAAAAATAATAAGGAAAGGATATTTATTTGGTGTAGTTAGTGAGTAATGGTTACTTGCTTATGAAATGTAGACATTCCTGAACTTCTTGAGGAAGAGCACAACTGGATTTAGCATTGGCACTGTTCTGCTTGATTTTTCTGGAGGTGTATTTAATTATTCACAAATGGCTGTGCAGTCCATAGACCAAGGTGTGTGAAACAATTATTAATTAGACCCTCCCATCAAAATTTATCTTTAAAAATTTTAATTTTCTCTAAATGTAGGTTCCTGGGTGAACTTCTATGGAAACATTGGAAAAGTACTTATATCATTGGTATGTAATTCTGTGCTACTCCATATCCTTCTTGGCAAATTATTGATTTTGTTTTCTCACATTAACAAATGATAAATAATTATCATGTGAGAATCATTAACGATCCTGTTGTTTAACGAGTCAACTTTTAGTGGCCGCAATGGTCAATAAAAGTCTTACATAGTAGTGATTTTAGCCAACTGAAAAAAAAGTTTTTCTAAAATCAATGTCTTCTTATTGTGTGAATCTCTTGACTATTAGTCTAGTCTTGAACCTTTCAATTGAGTCATCAGTCTTGTGTTTAGTCTTATATACCCAACAAACTCTCAAGTTTCAATTTGAACTAAAACATTAATCCTATCATCCATGACTTTTTTTTCCATTCTCATGTTTTACTGTCTCTGTCTAAGTTTTGAGTTTTACAATAAAAAAGCTAAATACAAAATGCTTATAATTGTCAGAAAATTTTAATAATTAACAGTTTTGTTGAAAACATATTATTCTTTATCATTACATATTTTTGTTTTTACGCATTGCAGGTAACAATGTTCTATGATTCTATCTTAATTTTTCAACATTATATACTGTACCCTGATAACAAGAAAGGGCTTCCTTCTAAAAATTCTGAAGAAATCAGGGAACCACTAATCTGTGAAAGTCCAAGTCCAATAGATGAACAACAGATCAAAGGTTCAGTTATATCTTCACATCAATCTCCACCAGAAGTTTGAGGTATATAATATATAACTTGGATCATGCAGTGCACAAATTTGTGTATATAAGAAAGTATTTATTGAAAGAAGTGAGGTACTTCAAATTATCCATTGTATATTTAAGAATTAATTCTTATGCTGTATTGAAAAATAGATGTACTATTTCCTCAATTCATACACAATTCATACATTAAACCACTATTGATTGGTTGAAATGATATTTAGTTGTGTTTCTTAATCAAATAATTTAGGATTGGAATTTAAGTCATACATTCTTTGTATTTCAGTATACATAAATTAAAGGATCACAATTTAGTAATATAGAAGGGAACCTGTTACTCCAGAAATAATTATATGAACCTTTTATTTAATCTTAGATTAGCAGTGCAAATTAATGAAGAATAATAGAATTATTAGGTGTATTTTTCTCTTTCTCTTCATTCATATACATATATATATATATATATATATATATATATATATATATATATATAATCTTTGTAAAAATAAAGATGGAAGGAAACAGAAAAGTAATAGAAAAGTAAATGACTAGGCAGTGAAGTGTTTTCATTCATTCAATAAATAGTCCAATTCACTTTAGTACTGTGTTAAAATTTTGTCATGAACAATTCATTAAAAAAATTATTTATGACAAATTGTGTTGAAGAATTCAATTCAAGTATTACATTTAACCAACTATATTTTATTAATTAAGAAAAATAAACAATTTTCTTTATATATTACATACCTAAATCAAATAAGTGCAATAATATGACCTAAAAATAAAAAGAAAATTATTCTTTTTTTTATTTAAGTTTTATTGTTTTGACTATACTTTTCAAATTTATGACATGCTTTTCTTTTTACTGATGACTTGTTAAGTATGTTTTTAAAGCTTTTATTTTATATTATTTTAACAAATATAACTTTTCAACAATTCAAATTTGTCAATACAATTCCTAATTTACTGACACTCATTTTAATTCAATATTAATTATTTAAATTTAATATATATTTTCATTGCCGTCAAACTCATAAATTAATATAAGAGAAATTATAAAAACTAACTTTATTCATTTAAACAATATTTAAAACTCACTTTAAAAATTCTATACTTTATCAAACAAGATCTAGTCAGTGTCTCAATATCTTAACAAAAATATCATATTTAAAGTATTTAAAAAAATCCTCCATTAATATAAAAATTCAAATAATATTTTTATAACTGATTTTGAATATTTTGTTTATAATAACTCGAACTAATTTATCATAAATGCGGCATTTAACACAAAAGTGATAACAAGGAATAAAATTTCATTCTTTCAAATTATACAAATTTCATCTTAAATAATATTTATCTTAAACTCAAATAAATATATAAAATATATTTAAACAACACAAAATTCGGATAAAATTCAAGATTTTGTGCCATGTCACTTTTACATCTTAATAATTTATCATAGGTTTTTATCAAAAACATAAATAAGTTTTCATTATTATTATTCTTTACTTTCAAAGAATGTTTAAGCTCAAATAAGAGAAATATTCGAAATTTAAAGACTTAGAAAAAAAATATTCAAATATAATAAAATTTCAATATAACTTTAATCAAGTTGATAATATCATTTTTTTACTAACCGTTTCAAGATTTATTGACAAATCTAAAAGTTAATTTTTTTAAAAGTAAACTTAAACTTACATTATTTGCAATCAAATAGAAAAAAATAATAAGTCTTAATCTCATAATTGCCTTGGTTAAATATTGTTGGAGACTCTATATCCACTAGAAATGAAGTCTTTCAATAATTTATAGATGGATGTAAATTTTACTTTACAAAGTTGATTTTGTAAAGATGAGTTAGACTTAAATTTTATTTCTTGATATGATATCAGAACTTATCCTAGCCTTAGAGTATAAATGAGTATAAATTTTATCTTACAAGCCAATCTCATAGGTTGAGTTAGACTTAAATTCCACGAATTGAGCGCACTAGATATGAGACTTTTAAATAGTTTATAAATAAATGCAAACCTAAAAAATAAATCAGACTTAAATTTCACTTATTGATAAATGTGATCAAATTTAAAAAAGATTAAGATAAAATATTTTAAAACAGAGTAAAGAAAAATTAAAAGAATGTAGTTTTTTTAATATATTTTAGATATTGTAAATACATATTGCAAACAAATATAAATATAATTTAATATGTAATTATAATTACATTGACATATACTAAAAAAATTGATAATATGATAAAAGTTTTGTCAAGAAAAAAGAGTTGATAATATGATAAAGAAAATTATGGTCAGAGACTATTTTTAAATTCTTGATTAACTTTAAAAAGTTAATTTATACAATTTCTATTATTTATATTATAATTTTTATCACTTTATATATAATCAAAAAAATATCAATTTTGTCCTTAATAAAAAATGAAATTTTGCATGTCACTGTTAATAGATAATATGATAGTCATATTCTTAAAATTTAAAATTAAAACATTTTTTAATGTACGATATCTATATGAAAAGTTTAATATATTTTTGTAAAATTTAAATTTTATAATCTTTATATTTTTTTAAACAGTCGATTAATTAGAAGCTATAGTAAATTAGAAAATATAAGAGTCATAATAAATTAGTTATAATAAGAATAAAGGGTTAAAAATGAAAAATGAATAGTATAAAAAAATTATAATTAATCTTTCAGATATAAATTACTCTCTTACCTAATAAATATATAAAAACTGATATAGAAAAATAGCTTTTAATAATATTAAAATATACATAGACATACAAGAAAACTGATCTTATAATAGTATAATTATTGATAAATTTGATATAATTAATTAATTTTTATAAATTAATTAATCCAGCTTTATAAAATATTAAACATAAAAATTACTAATAATATAGAACATTCAAGCTATACAAAAAAAAAAAAAAAAAATTGTAATAACTTTAACTCATTGTAAACAAGAAACTGCAGAGAGGAGAATTGCCCACTTTCTCCGTTCCCCTTTCCTGGAACTGTTGTTCGGATTCTTTAGGTTAGGATCTCTTTCATTATCTCTATGCTTTCGCTCTTATGCCTCTTAATATTCTGTATCAGTAATCGCTCTTAATGCAATTTGTTAGAACAATTTGATTTAAGCTCTTTTTCAGTGTCAATTAATTGTATCTAATTTTCCCCTCTTTTTCATGCTAATTTTGTCCCTAGTGAAGTTGTTTGTGATTACTGATTTGGTTCATTGCTTTGTCTAGGATATATGCATTGTTACCCTAAACCCTAAAATGTTGTCCTCTCACTAGTGCTCATATTTGGTGTGTATATGTATGCATTAGGCGATTGATTGAAATATTTTGCATTTTGGTTTTGATGTGTTTGTGATGATGTGGCTAATGATTTGTGATACGAAATCAACTTAACGGAGTGTTGAGAGAGAGTGGGTAGTGCAAGTGTTCAGCACTGCCATTTTTGTAATATCTTGTTTCCTCAATTGTTTTGGATTAATTTACTGAATTAGTCACCTCTGCTGGGTTGGTTCTTTCATGAATTAAAGTGTCTTGCAAAATGAAATATTGTCAAAACATCATTGGATAATGGTGTGAAATGGTTTTACTATGATGCAAGTCGAATTTAAACTTTAGAACCATGTTTACATTACGGAAAGGGATGATGGAATAACTATAGTTGCTATTATTTGGAAGTTTAAATAACTTGGAATGAAATGGAATCTACCTCATCCCATTCAATATTGTCCTGCTTCGTAATGTGGGATGAGTATGAAATTGAATGAACTTATTGTTTACTAATTTTCTTATGACGTCATTCACTTCCCAAACAAAGAAATAAAAACTTTCCTTCATTTCGTCATTAAATATCCCAATACATTTGTTAAGAATCAACACTATTTTCAGAGAAAACAAAGAAAAGTAAATCTGAACTTCTCTAATTTCACTAATCATACAGCAAAAGATTCTGCAAAGGAGCACTCTCCTTCCTACTGGATTATTCCTGTTACAAAACTCAATTCCCTGAAAAACACCCCCATTGCACCCTAAACTTCCTATTAAAAGGGGTCCTAACTGCTAGCAAACACTATGCTGTAAAAACTACCTTACAACTATATTCTTAGTTATTGTTTTTATTAAATAAACCTGCAATCTGGTCTTATTATCAACATGCTGTATTTGCTTCAGTCTAACAACATTTGTAACAATTTTATTTATTTCATCATTAAATCTCCCTATTCAATTGCATATCTTTCGTCCTATTATTAAATTTCCAAATGAAGCATTTAGGTTTTGGTATTCGGTATCATGCAACAATCAGGTCTCTATTCCTACTTAAATTAGTACAGAACATAGCTATCAGTTCTAAAGACCAATTTGCAGACCTTTCATTAAGTCTTTGAGAGGGTCTAGAATTCAGTTTATATGTTCCAAGCATAGTGCATATGATTAGTTGCTCCAGCTTGAGGGAGAGTGTTAAAATTATGATTTTTTTTTTATATTGTACAACTTTTATAAAGCTTCTTTTTGGGTGTATGTTCCTTGCTTGTGTTATCGGGTATAACTTTTCCTTGTAATGTACTCTACTCTTTTTCATATATATATGAAATATGTATGTAACTCACTAATTTCTTATCACATCCAAATTCAAGTCATATCAACAGTATCTAATCTGTCTATCCATAGCAAATGTTAAAATTATGTTGTTCTTTTTTTTTTTTCTTGTTAAAGAAATTTTAAATTAGTTATTCTTTCCTTTTTTTTTTTTCTCACCTTTTTTTCCTTTAGAGAAGAAAAATGTAGAGTGAGGTAAATGAACCAAAGTGATGTTTTATTGATTCTAAGGGTTTGAAATGAAACCCTGGTTCTCATTGAATCACATCAGCTCTTTGGTGCCATCTCTAACATTCTTTTGGTGATGCTCTCTGGTTTCGAGACAACCCATGACTTCTATAGCATTCTGTTCTTTATCTGAGACTGAGATTCTGTCTTTCATCTGTGTTCTTTGCTCCGTTCTCTTTTGTATGTCTTCAATTTTTGGTGATAAAAAATTGTCTTTAATTTTAGACGTTTTAAAATTTTGGGCATTTGTATATTTATAATAATTGTATAATATACTATTTAAAATTTTATACCTATTTCATCTATAATATATTATTTTGAGCAATTATAATATTTATGAAATCTATCCCACCTTGATGTTTTTGGGTTTGGGTGGTACTCACTGCTATCCAGGATTCATAAATATGATTTAAAACTTTTTAAATGTTTTTTCCCTTCTAAACTGTGGCCTAGAGATCTTATATCATGTTTTGTTCTGATATAATTTGAAATTTCTGTATTTGGATGCCGTCAAAATAATCACAGTGTATTATGTGATTTTTCCAATGGAAGCTGCTTCCCATTAGATTAAAATTGATCATGGCTCACCTCACTACCACCCTAAACGCTATTAATGTGTGTATTATGCAGTCTGTCATGTGTTGCTGCTGCATTATTCCCCCTTACTTCTTTTCCTTGTGTATATTTTGAACACAGGTTGATGGAGGGTATTGAACCTGATATAGAAAGGCAGGCCCTGGAAGATGCAGAAAATGAATGTCCAAATTCTGCCGAGGTGGTAATTGATATGGGGCAAGAGAGTCAGACTCGAAACCCCAGTGATTCTTCTATAGCAGACACTATTAAGGTCATTGACACTGAGAATGAGTGTACAGGTCCGAATGTTTGTCCTATTGACCATAGTCACATGGAAATTAATGAATGCCGGACATCAAATATTTTCCATGATGACAAATTTCTTAATGATAATGTCAGTAGTGGACAGATGTGTGAGAACCCCTGTGCTACCTCTGTTAATGTATCAATGAATAGTACTGATGTGAAAAATGAGGACGAAATATACGTGGCACCAAAGATTGGTATGGAGTTCGAATCAGAAGACAATGCTTACAAATGTTATAGCATCTATGCTGTCCTGAAAGGTTTTAGCATAAGAAAGGATTTTGTCAACAAAAGTAGGATAAATGGTGCAGTGTTATCCAGAAGATACACCTGCCATAGACAGGGTTATCGGCCAAACAAAAGTGGTACATACTCGAGGAAATTTCAGCAGGAAACAAGATCTGGTTGTTTGGCGCACATGACTATTGCTCGTCAGCCAAATGGCAAGTTTCAGGTCACTCATTTTGAAACTGCTCACAATCATGAGTTTGTAACACCCTGTACTGCTCATATGTTACAGTCACAGAAAAGATTGAGTTTTGCTCAAGCTATTGAAGCAAACTTAACTGTATCCGGGTTAGATGAGGTACCAAAACTAGGAATGGGATTTGACTCAGACGAGCATGCATATGAATTTTATAATGCGTATGCTGGACGTGTAGGTTTCAGTGTAAGAAAAGATTATGTAAATAGGAGTAAAATTGATGGTGCTGTGGCGTCTAGGCGATTTACTTGCTTCAGAGAAGGTTTTCGGCAGAAAGACAAACGAGATATGAATGCAAAGAGATCTCGGAAGGATACTAGAATTGGATGTTTGGCCCAACTGGTTATTTCTCGCCAACCTGATGGTAGGTATCATGTTACGCACTTTGAAGAAAAGCATAATCATGAACTTGTTGCTGCATGTAGAGTGCACTTGTTAAGATCACAAAAATGGCTAACGGCTACTCAAATTGAAAAGAACTTAGTAGATGGATCCAACGTGCTGCCTACATCAACTTCTGAAACCAATTGCAAGGCTCGTCTTGATTATGATCCCATAGGCCGTGAATGTAAACTACCTTTCAAATGTACTAGCAACATAAAAGAGGAAGAAATTGAAAAGATTAAGCATCACTTCCGAATCAAGCAATCAAAGAATCCTTCTTTCTTTTACGCATTCCAGCTTGATGCTGATGATCAAATAACTAATATATTTTGGGCTGATACAAAGATGACGGTAGATTACACTGATTTTGGTGATGTTGTTTGCTTTGATAGCAGTTATAAATACTATAAGGAGTCCCGGCCATTTGTTCCATTCCTTGGGGTAAATAATCACCAGCAAATAACTATCTTTGGGGCTGCACTTCTTTATAATGAATCTGTAGAATCTTTGAAGTGGCTGTTTATAGTTTTCCTTGACGCAATGTCTGGAAGAAAGCCAAAGACAATACTTACAGATCTAGATGTTGTAACAGCTGAAGCAATCAATGCCATACTACCCGATGCAAATCATCGAGTTTGTGTATGGCATATCTATCAAGATGCCCTCAAGCATCTAGGTGATGTTTCTTCCGGATCTGATTCATTTGTAAATGATTTAAGAAGCTGCCTTTTTCATCACGAGGAGGAGGACTATTTTGTTAATGAATGGAATGTTCTCCTGGACAAGTATAATCTGTGGGAAAATGAATGGTTACAACAAATATTTGGAAGCAGGGAACGATGGGCCATAGCATATGGAAGACAATTTTTTTGTGCTGACATAGAAAGCATGCTACTGAGAGAAAATCTTAGTGGCAACCTGAAAAGGTACCTAAAGCACGACTCCGACATTCTTCCACTTTTCAAGTATCTTGGTAAAGTAGTTACTGATTGGCACTACAAGGAATTAGAAGCCAATTATGACATGAGCCAGCGAATGCCACCGCTGCTGGGGGATATCATTACGTTAAAGCATGCAACTGCTCCATACACACCAAAGATATTTGAGTTATTTCAGAAAGAATATGAAGCATGTTTGAATCTAGTGATAAAGCATTGCACTGAAAATGGATCGTTGTATAATTATAAAGTTAGCGTATATGAACAGGCACGAGAGTATTCGGTTACATTTGATTCTTCTAATGAGACAATCAGTTGTAGCTGTATGAAATTTGAGTATGTGGGGATATTATGCTGCCATGCATTAAAAGTTCTTGACTATGTGAACATAAAGATTGTTCCATCTAGGTACATATTAAAGAGATGGACCAAAGATGCTAGAGTTTGACCACTATGTAGGCAAATTTGAAATAGTAATTTGGAGGGTTTAGATTAACCAAGGGTGCCGTTTTTGTAACCATGGCAGATACAAAGTCTGCCAGAATATGCAGCCTATGTAATGTTTAGTCTTACCTGAAAGCAGCATAACATCTTCCTCAAAGGTTAGCTTGTAAATCAAAGATTTAGATACAGAAACACACCCTCTGAAATAAGCAAATAAATTTCCATAAAGGACTGGTCTCAAACATAAGTAAATTTTAATTAAATTCACTATATTTAATGATCTTATTATCTTCATAATATCCTTCATTTAATTTAGGCCTCATTTTCAATGACATTTATATTTATATATATGAACTTTCCATGAAGAGAAGTTTAGGAAAAAAAGGTGGTTTTTAAATGTGGTTAGTAGCAATAAATAATGTAAACTAACTTTCTTAATTGACATAAATAATTTTCTCTTAATTTGAGACTGTTTCTCTTATTTATATTTGAGACTGTTGTGCACTATTTACACGAACATGCATATTTCTTGATGAATTGTTCCAAGAAATTGCTGCACTATGCTATAAGAAATAAAGTTTTAAAGGAATTTAATCCAAACAGTGCATTATTGCTTTTGTCCATTCTGTTGCTGAGAATTGGCGACTCTCAGCATATCCTTCCTTTGGTGATTATAAAGCAACCAATTTGTCATTCCAGTTATATAACTGTGATTTAGTATTTTCATTTCTAGGCACCACCATCTTAGGGTAGGAAGATCTAGCTACAGCATTTGGTGACTTCTACAAAAATTCTAATACATTTAAAATAATGAATTGATCAACAATGGTGAGGGTGAGGTGGAAATAAAAAAAATGAATAACATGTTAGACGGTCAACAATGTTGCTATATATCTGGAATGCAACAAGGGTAACTAATGTGATACAACACAACTCCATCAAGCTACATTTACAAGTTTGCACTAATCTTTCCTCCCATGGTTAATCTGCAATCAACATGGTTAATATTTGTAGTTTCTAGCATTTTGATATCCGTGCTGAATATTTGGTGATGCATTCTCATGAGTTGGAATTGTGGTGGAAGTTGAAGTTAGAGGATGAGTGAAGGTGCGACCACTCTTTCCCTGGAAATGCTGCTTAGTGCCACTGGTTTTCAAAACGGGTCTGTTGGGAGGAAAATAAGTTTTGCTCTCGGCCATAGTGGGAGTGGATTTCCTTCCATCTTTAGGTGTTTCAGAACGTGTGAGTAGGTCCTGGAAGACAACAATTGAACTATTAGCTATTAGTAATCAGAAAGTTCTGATGAAAAAAAATTCAGTGCTTCCTGATTATGGATTTGATAAACCATAATATGTTTTTAATTACTTCTCTTCCATTTTAATTTGGTAGATAAAAAAATATGTTTAAATATGTTTTTAGTTTCTGTAAAATTAGCGGATTTTCAGTTCTGCAAAGAAAAAATCTTTGTTTTTTATTTTTATAAAATTTGAGATCATTATTTTAGTCTTGTGAGATAAATGAATTCTTTTTACTTTCAACTATCCAAACTTTTAAATCACTACTTTTAATTCTTGATAAATAAATAACAATTATTTATAGATATTAAGAATTTTTTAAAATATCTTATAATGAAATTATATTATGATATTAGTATTTATTATTGGGAATAGTCATATGATACCAGTGTCATACTAGAATCAAAAGCATTGGTTTTTAATGTTTTAGGGGATAAAAAAATTACACGGAAATTAAAACTCATTTATTTTATAGGACTATAAGGTCTCAAAACATATTTAAGCAAAAGAATAAAAAATATGAGAGAACTGGCAAAGGAGTAGGTAAGATTACTGAAAACTCACTCGCCACTATAATGGATTTGGACTTGTCTGGTTTAAAAAATATTTATTGTTTTTATCTTTTATTTTTACTACTAATTATGAAAACGACACATAAACACTTGGTTTTAATTTCGAATGTTTGCATAGCAGTTAAAACAAAGTGTATATTTTATTTTTGAAGAAAACAAGTGTGTTGGAAACACAACAAAATAACTTTGTTTTCACCGTTATCTATGCAGACTTTCGAAAAAGAAACTAAAGTAAAAACAACAAATCTTGTCTCAAATAAAAAATAACCCCAAACCTAGAATTCTCTGCATTATCGAATCCTGAACTGCAAATGGTCATTGTAATTGTTAACAAATTGAAAAAAATACCTTTTTTGTCTCACTCTTTGATGCTTTCCTTTCCTTATAAAAATCAGGTAGTGGCCTTGCTTTGAAGCAAAAGCTTTGGCGTAGTTTTCTAATAATCTCAGTTTCTGTTTTCTCCTGCAAATAAGGAACAAAGTAAGATAATTCTCACCACAATGTTTCACTTGGTATTAATTTTACTTGCCACCCACCTTGTGTTTGGTATGCAGCTGCACTTTTTGTGCTTCATTAGCATTGAACTTTTCTTCAAGTTTCTAAAATTGATGAAGATCAACAGATAAGTACTTTAAAAACCAAAATTCTCATAATGAGCTGAATATAAGAGAAAATTAAGGTTTTTAGTTTTGCCTTCTTTCTTCTTGCAGCCCTTTCTTCTGTCCTCAAGCTGAAAGGGGATGATATAATTGGGGACTTCATTCTGTTTCTGCATGCAAATAATACATTGATAATAAAGGTCTAAAGACAAAAACAATGAAAAACAAAAAGTCCCCCAAGTGGAGATAACTTACTCTCCAGAAAGAAAGCTCCATTTAGGACCACCCCTATATGCTGATGATAAATCAAGAGGAGTTTTGTTCCTGAAAGTTTACAAATTTTCATACTCAATACAACAGTTTCACATTTTAAGTATAATTAGCAACATGTTAGAAATCATGTACCTTTTCTTTTCAGTTAATGGGGTCAATGAAAAATGCTTTTGAATCTCCTTGGAAGCCTGCAATTGGAAAATGACTCACTTTAGCATCCTTGATAGAAATTGCAACATGAATGAGCATGACAAAATCAAAGTAGGAGGCTTGGAATAGGGAGAAGTTTTCAAAAGAAACAAAAAGGCTGAAAATGAAAAATACCATAGTTGGAGTTGTAATAGGAGTGAAGTTATCCTTTGAAGCCTTGGAAGGACCAGCACCAACTCTTGTACTTTCAAACTTTCTCATGACTGATGCAGTCAACCTATTAAGTTCCCTAATGGGTGTAAAATTAACTGATCTTGGAGTAGATCTCTTTTTATCTGCAGTGCTTAATCCAACAGGCATATTGTTGATTGGTGTAACAATATTATCTCTTCTGAAAGAAATAGCAGCAGTTGACTTAACAGGTGTAGCAGTGAACTTGGAAGGTTTATTGTTCATTGGTGTAGCAATGTTATCTCTTCTGATAGCAGAAGTAGTTACTATGGGTTTAGCAGGTGTAGTGGTGAACTTGGTGGTTCCATATGCAGGTTTTATGCTCATAGGTGAAGCAATGTTTTCTTTCTTGAAAGAAATAGCAGCCATGGACTTGACAGGTGTAGAGGTGAACTTGGAGGTTCCATTAGCCTTTGAGAACTTTAAGGAAGAAACTGGGGGTTTCTTCTTGCCCTCACTAGCCAAAACTTCCTGATCAGATATAGAGACCTGCTGCAATAACAAGTCAGTGCTATGACCTCAAAATATCAAAAGAAAAAGATTCCACCAAATAAATTAACATAACAACCTTCACTAATGGTGTCAAAATTGGTGTTACAATTGCACTAGGCCTTTCATTTTGCTCCCTTTGTGCATCTAGATCTTCAAGCTGGTTTTGCAATTCAACCTCCATTGAATTTCCTACAACAGCAACTTCTTCCATCTCTGCTGCCTCAGTTCCCTCTACCTTGACACTTTCAGGTGTAACACTTGTCTCTACACTGGCTGTGAGTCGGACCATGGCATTATTCTCATCAGAGGTAACATTCAAAACCTTTTCATCTTGCTCTACCTGGACAACCATTTCAGAATTTGGATTTGTTTGTGCATTATGACTGACAGTGTCATTGTCATTGACATTGTCAATTACTCCCTCGCCTTCTCTAGCAGTGGCATTGTTATTGTTTGCTTGTTCAAGCAATGCAGCAGCAGCCTTCTGAGCAGCAAGTTTCCTGTAGTGAGCTTCAAAGAAAGCCTTCTTCTGAGCAACAGAACCAGGTCTTGAGTACCTCTCTGCTTCCTCCACATAGCGGTTGTGGGAGAAACTCGACCACTTCTCCCATGCCAGGGACTCTGACATGAACCTCCCAAACGAAATTGACTGCCCAAGTGCATGAATTGGGTTGTTCTGAAACGCACAAGTTTCACAGTTTTTTCAAGGTGAACCTTCATTCAACATACAAAGAAAAATCTCCTCTTGATTAATTGCACCCATCAACAGGCCAAAATACAAAGCTTCAAACAATCATGTTATTGTAACCCAACTCACAACCCATCAAACATTAATCAATGTGTTTGGACTCTTGTTCACAAACTGAGTTAACCTGTAGAACAACATAATTTTTCTTTCATTTCTACTTCTCAAACTGACCCAAGACCCAAGAATCAATGTTCATATTTGCTAATCATTCTTTTGTGGATGAAACTTAAATTGTACTCTCTAAATTATAATCAAGTCAATGTAAAAATACTACACTGTTATTTGTGGATGAATTGTACTCTCCAAAACCAAGCTACATACGATCCGGGGGCCCAAACCAAAAAAAGTTGTATGAATCTCACTAGTGAAACTAGTAACGAACACTCTTTTGAAAGAAATGCTTTTTTTTTTTCTCATCTCATTGTTTCATACTCCACATGCATGTCCAGGTAAAATGAGTAAGAAAAACATTTAAAAAAACGTGGAAGTTATTTGAGGGGATTAAGAATCCAATAATTCATGTTCCGGAAAACAGAAGTGAGTGGTGAATGAACTGACCTCGTTGGCTTCATTGGAAATGCCTGAAGCATAACAGAATGGTTGCTGCATGAGACAAGTCGAGTCCCCCATGTTTCACTGCAACGTCCAAACCTCAAAAGATCCAAACTTTACCACATTATTGTTATGATCCCTTTGTTAGTATTAGCATTATTAGTATTAGTGTTATATATTTTTTATGCATGTGACCGTTTGTTTGTTGGTACATTCATCCACATTCAAATTTGAAATTCAAATCAGAAGCATGTTTCGTTGTGTTGTGTGTGAATGAAGTGGAAAAGCAGACAACTTTAACAGATTATAAAAAAGTGAAGGTTGATGAAATGTGGGCCCACTTACAGGGTTTTGGAAGAGGAGGAGCCTCACACTTTTAACAACAATAATATTAATTTTTAAAATAATATTAGAGTAAATTTTATTGTTTTTCAAGTATTGTAAAAGTTAAGTTAAAATTTATTTGAATTTTCTTTTCTTCTTTTTCTAACTATTCTAACTCAGTAAAAAAAAATAGGTAAAGTGTGGTAAGATTGCTTTTTAGTCAAGAATTAAATTCGGACAATATTCAAAGAATTCAAATTCTGTGTTCAACTTCTTTATTTCTTTAAAGTTATATTACTACTATAACTATAAATGGTTAATTTTAGTATAAAATTTATTTCAATTTCATATAAATTAAACTTTTTCAAATATTTTTGTTACTATTTGTTTAAGTTTATTAAAAATTGTATAAAGTGTATTAGGGCGTGGGTTTGGATTTAAGTTGGATTCTTAAAAATCACATCCAAGTAAATAATAATTAATGCGATTTGATATTATGTTTGAGAATTAATTGAGTCATTGAGTCCGTATACATTTGTATTTGTAACTTTTACACATGTGACCTGAAAATGAAAGATAAACATTCAAAATTGCAATCCAAAACCAACTGTGAGATTAGAGTGGATTTATAGTTTTTTTTTTTTGTCAATTTTAGAATTGATTTATGGATGAAACAAGTTTTTTTTTTTGTCAATTTTAGAATTGATTCATAGATGAAAAATTTTAAGTAACTTTTATGTTTTTGAACAAAATTGATTTATTAAGATTTTGAGAATAAAAATATACATAATTCATTTTACTTAAAAAATAAATTTAATTAAAATCTAATTGAAAAATAAATTTCATTCAACATAAATTTGTCAAATAGTCACCCAAACATACTAAATAAGAAATATTTTAATTCCATTTTCATAAACCTGTTTATAAAATATAGATTCACAAGTTAGTCTCTGATAAACAATTTCACCCACTTTTCCTTCCAACACATAAAATGGACAAAATCAAGTTCTCTTAACTTTTTCTTCAATTTTCCAAAATGAACTAATTCGTTGTTTTCCTAAGTGGTAAAGAAAAACCTCTCGCAGAAAGAATACATATTGCTTTTTATATTTGCTAATTATATTATTTTGAAGATGAAACTTAAAATACATTATCTAAAGGTGTGTTTGTTTATTTCCCATACCCAAAAGGAGAGAATTGTGATTTAAAAACGAAATTAGATTTCAACAAAAAAAGAAACAAAAATCACTTTTAAAACTTACGAGCAGAAAGTCTTTTTTTTTCTAATAAAAAACATTAATTTAATTGTAATTAAATATAAAAAAAATTATTTTTAAATAATAAATAGTTAAAAAATATATAATAATTAAATTTATAATAAATTAAAAAGTTTAAAAACAATTAATGAAATAATTTTTTTTTATTATTATGAAATAAATAATTATATTTAAATTTATTATTAAAATTATTTTAAAAAATATAATAAAAAATTAATCTTTTCAATTAATAAATTAATATATTTTATAATAAATTAAATTTATTTTAGAAATATAAAAAAGTTGTAAGCATAGTAAAAACAGGAACTAACACTCTTTTGAAATTAAAAAATAATAATTTTTTTTATTCATGCTGAATGAACCTCGTTGGCTTCATTGGAAATGCATAAAGCATAGCAGAATGGTTGCTGCATGAGACGACTCCCCCATGTTTCACTACAACATACCATTATTGTTATGAACTACCTTGTTGGCTTAATTGGACATGCATGAAGCATAACAGAATGGCTGGTGACAAATAATAATAATAATAATAATAATAATAATAATAATAATAATAATAATAATAATAATAATAATAATAATATTAATATTATTAATATTATTATTATTAATGTCTAAAATGGTATTAGAGTAAATTTATTGTTTTTCTTATAAGTATTGTAAAAGTTAAGTTAAAATTTATAAATGATAGTGTTTTGATTTTTCTTTTATTTTTGATTTTTAGCTATTCTAACTCAGTGAAAAAAATAGGCAAACTATACTAAGATTGTTTTAGTCAATAATTAAATTAAGACAATATTCAAAGAATTCAAATTCTTGTATTCAATTGTTTAGTATTTTAAAAGTTATATTACTATTACTAATTATATATGATTAATTTTTAGTGTAAACTTTACTTCAGTTGCATAAAAAAATTAAAAATTTTTTAGTATTTTTTTTTATTAATTCGAGTTTAGTAAAAATTGTATACTACAAAGTGGGTTTGGATTTAATCTGAATCACTTGAAATAAATAGTTGAAATAAAGAATAGTTAATGTCATCCGCTACCCAATGTCTTTTTCGAAGACAAGCAAGGTACCTACTCACCACACTAATAACTTGAGTTATGTCATGTCTAGTATACACCATCCTGTACATAAGACTCGCAACTGCACTTGAGTATAGAATATTTTCCATATACTTCTTCTCATGTTTGGACTTAGGACTCAAAACGGCTGAAAGCTTGAAATGTGTTGTAAGACGGGTGAAAACAATTTTAGCTTTCTCCATGCCAAAACAACGGATTACCTTTCCGGCAAACTCCTTTTGTGAAAGAAAAAGTTTTTGATTGGGCCGGTCCCTTGATATTTCCATGCCAAGGATTCTTTTGGCAGCCCCCAAATCTTTCATCTCAAATGCCGAACCAAGTTGCTCTTTCAATCTTACGATTTCCTCCATATTGGAAGTGGCAATCAACATATCATTAACATAAAGCAACAAGTAGATAAATTCCCTGCTACTCAACTCCTTGAAGTAGACACAACTATCGTAATAAGAGCGGGAGAAATTTATACTAACCATGAAGGAGTCAAATTTCATGTACCATTACTGAGGTGATTGCTTAAGGCCATAGAGTGACTTCTTCAACAAACATACATGATTCTCCTGTCTCACAACTTCGAAACCCTCTGGTTGTTTCATGTAAATTTGCTTTTCTAAATCACCATGCAAGAAAGCAGTTTTCACATCCAATTGTTCTAACTCCAAATCCTTGATTGCCACTAAAGAGAGCAAAACTCGAATGAAGATATGATTGATAACAAGAAAAAATACTTCATTAAAGTCCACACCTTGAACTTGACTATAACCCTTCGCCACAAGTCTTGCCTTATACCGAAAACTTTTTGGTCTTGAACCATCTACCTTTTTCTTGAAGACCCACTTGCAACCCACAATCTTCTTACCACTAGGTGGCTTCACAAGAGTCCAAGTGTGATTTCTTCCAACAATTAAAGCTTTTCATTTATGACGAAAACCTAATCCATTGTATTTTTGGAAGAAATAGCTTCTTTGTAAGATGATGATTCATTATATTCCACCCCTTCGACAAATGCAAAACAATAAGCAAAATCAGCATATCTCACCAGTTTTCTAATTTCTCTTCTTTCACGATGTCTTGCCAACAAATATGGTTGCTCTTCAACTTCTTTTTATTCTTCCGGATGAGTATCTTCATGTGGTACAACCTTTTCTTGATCACTTTGTTGGACCGGCACCTCAAACTCACCTTCTTGTCAATCTCTTCATTCTCCATAATGGTAGGCTTGAGCACAACATCCTTGGATTTCAAAAATGAAATATCTTGAAATGAGAAATTTAGAAGTTACGGGACACCATACCTTGTACCCCTTCACATTCATGGGATACCCAACAAAAACACCCTTATTTGCTCTTGCCTCCAACTTTCCTTTATTTACATGAACATAAGCGGGACAACCAAACACCCTCAAGTTTGAATATTCGGTCAGCTTACCTGACCATACTTCTTTGGGTGTTTTGCACTTTATGTAAGTGTTGGGAGATCGATTCACCAGATAGCATGTCGTGCTAATCGCTTCTGCCCAAAACTCCTTGCCAAGATCCGTATTGGAAAGTATACATCGAGCTCTTTCAAGCAATATACGGTTCATTCTTTTCGCAACTCCATTTTGTTGTGGAGTATTAACCACTGTTTTGTGCCTAGCAATTCCTTCAGCTTTACAAAACTCATCAAATTGGTGGTTACAAAATTCTAAATCATTATCGGTCCTCAACCTTTTGATCTTCTTTCTAGTCTGATTTTCTAAGAGTGTCTTCCATTCCTTGAACACTTTAAAGGCCTCACTTTTCTCCTTCAGGAAATAAATCCAAACCTTTCTTGAAAAATCATCAATGAAAGTAAGCATATAGCGAGAATCATTACCTTTTGATGGCACACGAGAAGGTCCCTAAAGATCCGAATGGATGTAATCCAACGTTTCCTTGGTCCGGTGAATGATCGTTGAGAAACTCAATCTCTTTTGCTTGCCAAATACACAATGCTCACAAAACTCCAAGCTACTTGTGCATTGACCACACAACAAGCCTCTCTTACTCAAAATGGTCATTCCTCGCTCGCTCATATGTCCCAACCTAATATGTCACAACTTCGTAACATCAACATCTGAAGTAGGATTCGAGCTCTCAACGGAGGCCAAGTCTATGACTGTGGACCCTTGTAAGAAATAGAGATTTCCAATTCTCTTTCCTCTCATGATGGTGAGAGCTCCTTTGGAAACACAAAGAACTCCACCATCACTTTGAAACTTACATCCCTTCTCTTCAAGAGACCCTAAAGAAATCAAGTTCTTACTCAAATCGGGTATATGTCTCACACCTGTCAACCTTTGTATCTTACCATCATGGAATTTAATCTTCACTGAGCCCACACTGACAACCTTGCACAAATGATTATTTCCCATAAGAACCTTTTCACTTAAAGGCTCATATGTCTCAAACCAATCCCTGTTTAGAGTCATGTGTTGAGAAGCACCCGAGTCCATAATCCAAGCATTCTTATAGTTGACATAATTATCAATCACGCACAGAACGTCATATGTGTCATCATCCATGGCCACATTGACCTCTTCCAAAGCAACACCTCTATGTCCCTTTTGTTTATTCTTCAAGATAAAACAATCGGTCTTTATGTGTCCCTTCTTCTTACAATAATTGCATGTAAGATTATTGTGCTTTGACTTTGACCGACTTCTATTTTCCATCGGGGTTTTGTCCCTAGACCTCTCCCGTTCGGCCAGTAAACCAACACCTTGACTTCTTTTATCAACACTGGTAATCTTATTATCCAAGAGCAATTTAGCCTGCTGGTTACCCTTCACATCCTCAAGAGAAATTTTCTCTCTACCATAAACCATCATGTCCCTAAGCGACTTATATGATGTAGGCAGAGAGCACAACAACAAAGCTTGATCCTCATTCTCTACCTTGACATCTAACTTTCCCAAATCATTCAAGATGGAGGTAAACTCCGCAATATGATCGGAAATAGATGTACCTTCCATCATATGAAGAGTGTAAAGGCTTAGCTTCAACCGCAATCGATTTGTCAAGGACTTCTTCATATACGTCTCCTCCAACTTCTTCCACAAACCCATAACGATTGTTTATGAGAGAACCTCTTGAAATGTTGCATCACTTTAACACAATTGGATAGTGGAAAGAGCCTTATCATCAATTTCCTTCTACTTCTTATCTGTCATTTCCGCATCAACTTCTCTACCATAGATGGCATCCTTGATGCCAAGGGTGGACAATATGGCGGTCATACGCACTTGCCAAAGTGCAAAACTCGTCTTCCCATCAAACCTCTCAATATCAAATTTAGACGACATTGTGAGTAGTGATCGGAGCGATGTGATAAGCAACGGAGCACTGAGGCAGTGGCAGCGTGCAGACTGAAGCTCAGAGGCAGCGACACACGGACTAAAGCGCGACAGCAGCGCGAGGACTGGATAACGGAGCACAGAGACAGCTGTGAAGGGCGGCTATAGAGGAAGGATTTTTTATCTAAACCTAAAATTGTAACACCAGTTTGTAAAAATGTATTTTGTATTAATTTCTCATACTACAAAAGAGAGATACAAAAGGAAATACAAAACCCTATACCCAAGGACAAAATAGTAAATTCAGGTTACAAATATAACAATAAAATATAGAATCATGAATCAGTCCTCGATATGAAACGTGACACATCTTTTCTCCCAACACAAAAAAAAAAAAACAGATAAAAAAGACAAAACCTTAAGTAGAACTCACTTATTGTTATCAACATTCCCGCAAAAGAAATTTACGAGCCTAACAAGGGAACCTGTGTTTAGCTTTCCACAATGAACCAGTTCGCTCTTTTCCTTGGCGAGGATGCCTTCATGGGAAAGGAAACCGTCGGAGAGAACCAGCCATTACACCTAAATGTTGATGGAGTGTTGCGACTGCACCAGCGGCTTCAAATCTAAAACTTCCAACACCAGCTTAAATCATTACTACATATTTCCTTTATCGCTCCTAACTGATTCCGCCATTGTTGAGACTCTCTCATAGGAATCTAAAGAAGAAATGTTACTGAGAAAATCTTTCCGCCTTATAAGAATCTAAAGAAGAAATGTAGGCTTTTTTTTTATTGCGAAAATGTGTTGTAGCTCCGAGTGAAATAGGTAAAGTAAAACCATACGTATTAAACTGAATCAATACTTGAATCTAATAAAACTCTTTTTTATACTATCTTATCATGGTATCAAGTTTAAAGCCTTAAATTAAATAAAAATGATTTTTTATATTGAAAACAACTATTTTTCTTATAAATTTAAAAGAATATTATTAAATAGAGTTTTCATAAAACTTTTATTTATATTAGATAAAAAAAACCATAAAATCTTTAAAATAACATCACATAGAGAGATTTATAAGAAGTAAATAAAAATATGATATAATTATCCATCTAAGGAGGATGATCTAACTTGCTACATGTATAAACTAAGAGCACCTATGTTTCTTTATCTACCATTCTCATAGTTCATTTTGATAAATTATTAAAGTAATTTAACCCAACAATGAATTTAAATTATTCTTAATAATTATTATATAAGTATAAATTAATTTGTTTATGTTTTTTAAAATTATTTCTCTCTTCTACCGCGTATAACCTTTTTTTTCTTTATCTAAAATAACTCTAATTTTTTTCTTCTGTGTGTTACTTTTAAATTCACTATATTATTACTATCTTCACAATTTCACCTTAAAATAAATAATAGTTAAAGCGATTTGATTTTATGTTCGAGAATTAATTGAATATGTATTTAATCTGTCGAATTAAATCAAGGATTTGTAACTTTTACAGTGATGTGATATGAAAATGAAAGATAAACATTCAAAACTTTAATCCAAACAAACAGTGAGTTTAGAATGGATTTATAGTTTTTTTTTTTTTTTGGTAAATTTTATAATTGATTGATAAGTGCAACCATTCTAAGTAACTTTTACATTTTAGAAAAAAAATGATTTAATAAGATTTTGAGAATAAAAATCATTGATACATCATTCATTTTACTTAAAAAATAATTTTAAATGTTGGAAAATAAATTTAATTCCAAATTAATTTGGCAAATAATCACCCAAACATACTAAACAAGAAATTAAAAAGACTTATTATTTATGTTTAAGTTCCTGACTTTTATGATAAATATGTTAATAATCTATAAATTAAAAACTAAATTTAATTCTTATATAAAAAAATGCTTTTAACATTTCAAACTATACCATGTTTAAGAAAAGTAGTAAAAAGCTGTTGTATTGTTTTTATTTGACTCAATAAATTAAAAATGTAACTTTTGAAATTTGTTACCAAGTATTTTTTGTCGAGTTTAAGAGAAACAAGAATTTATCTTTAAAAATTACATTTTCATTTATCAAAGATTAATAGAATGAGGGGGAAACTTCCTCATAATTTCGTTTTCAAAAAAATATATCAAAAATTAAAAAGGAAATATATTTAAATTATTCTTTATCTTAATTGTAAGATTATTGAATATATAAAGAGATAACTAAAATATTATTTTTTTAATTTAAAAAATAGGAACATGTTTATTTCAATTATCAATAAATAAAACATAAATTTTAACATTGGTAATTTGAAAATTAAAGTATGCTGTTAATGGATGTTTGTAAAAATGGAAAAACAAAAATTAAGTGCATTACTTATTTATTTTGGACTGGTAATAAATTTTTAAAATTTTACTTTCTGAGGTTGAATTAACTAAAAACCAAACACTTAAAAAAGACATTGTAAAGAGACATTCATAATTTAGCAACAAACAAATAAAAGGATGTTTGATAAAGCAGAAAAAAGAAAGAATCACGTGATGCAATAATGGCAATAATGAATGGACACGTGCTTGTTTTCCCCAACGTTAAAGATTATGACCCAATCACATGGGTGAGTCCCATCTCATCTCAGTGTAAGGGAGTCTTCAGACATGACGAAGAGTAGAGAAATTATGAGCATAGCCATGTCAATAAATATTTATATTTTTTATTTCAAAAGATTATTTATGATTAGTGTAAAATATATTCAGACACATTTCTCAACAAAAAAAAGTGAGTTTTTTTATAATTGAAATCATTTATGTATAAATTAATTTGTAAAATCTATCTCATATTTTTTATTTTTTTGAACCTATGCTTAGTCGACTTTATCTTACGAAAAAAATTGTTTTATTTTTTCTTCTAAATATTTATATAGAAAATTTTGTTTAAATACATTCTTAGTTTCCGTAGTCTTATAATACTTTTGTTTATTTTCAATTAGTCCGTTTGAAAAATGTGTAATAGAGGTTAAAAGTAAATAATCTTCATGTTATAAATACTAAAATAAAATTCATGTTTTCTATGAATTAAAACAGAATAATAAGAACTAAAACTAAAAAATTACAGGATAAAAAAACCAAGTAAACCTTTTAATATTCATTTGAAAAGAAAAAGAAGAAGATGATGGTCTAGAAGATGACGTAATTTGAAATATAAAATTTAAAATTATACCATGTTTAAGAAAAGTAGTAAAAACCTGTTGTATTATTTTTATTTGACTCAAGAAATTAAGAATGTAACACTTGAAATTTGTTACCATTTCAAGTCTCTTAGTCGAGTTTTAAGAGAAACAAGAATTTATCTTTAAAAACTATATTTTCATTTATCAAAGATTAACAGAATGATAGCGAAACTTCCTCATAATTTTCATTTTTAAAAAATATATCAAAAATTAAGAAAAAAATGTATTTAAACTATTCTTTATCTTAATTATAAGATTATTGAATATATTGAGTGACAAATAAAATATTATTTTTTAATTTAAAAAATAGAAACATGTTTATTTCAATTATCAAGAAATAAAACATAAATTTTAACATTGGTAATTTGAAAATTAAAGTATGCTGTTATTGGATGTTTGTACAAATGGAAAAACAAAAAAGAAGTGCATTACTAATTTATTTTGGTCTGGTAATAGATTTTTAAAATTTTACTTTCTGAGTTTGAATTAACTAAAAACCAAACACTCAAGAGACATTGATAATTTAGCAACAAACAAATAAAAGGATGTTTGATAAAGCAGAAAAAGGAACAATCACGTGATGTAATAATAAATGGGCACGTGCCTGTTTTTCCCAACGTTAAAGATTATGCAGCAATCACAGAAGGTGAGTCCCATCTCAGTGTAAGTGGTGGGTCTTCGGATATGATGAAGAGTAGAGAAGCTATGAGCATAGCCATGTCAATAAATATTTATATTTTTTATTTAAAAAAATTATTATGATTAGTGTAAAATATATTTAGACACATTTCTCAACAAAGAAAAAAATAAACTTAGTTTTTCTTTTTATAAATTAAAATCATTTATGTATAAATTATTTTGTAAAATCTATCTTTTATTTTTATTTTTATTTTTTTTAAACTTAATGCTTAGTCAACTTTATCTTATGAAAAAACTTGTTTTATTTTTTCTTCTAAATATTTATATAGAAAATTTTGTCTAAATACATGCTTAGTTTCGGTAGTCTTATAATACTTTCGTTTATTTTCAATTAGTCCGTTTGAAAAACATTTAATAGGGGTT
>Ga0099825_1001429_pt1 | contig 30497 bp, 21 predicted proteins | sample SiratroredBW_FD_76838 | JGI IMG/M metagenome (GOLD analysis project Ga0099825, IMG submission 76838) | Root nodule microbial communities of legume samples collected from California, USA - Siratro red BW | ecosystem: Host-associated > Plants > Roots > Nodule | place: USA: California | collected...
ACAACTTTTGATGGAAAACGAAAAAAAAGCAACTTTTGACACATAAAAACCCAAACTTTACTTCAACCACCACAAACTCCACACAAAAATCAAATGACAAACAACAAAAACGACTTAAAAGAGTAACTTTTACTTCTTTTTCAAACATAAATGATATAATAACCCAACCTTTACCTTAAACCGACGATGAACCGAGGGTTGGAGAGAGTCAAAGAGTGGAGAGAGCAACGACAGAACGAGAGAGCATTAGAGAGTGAGAGCAATGAGAGAACGAGAGAGTGTGAGAGCAATGAGAGATGAGAGAGCATGAGAGTGAGAGAACAATGAGAAGGAGGGAGTCAAAACAGTGAGAAAGTAAAAGTGAAAGAGGCAAGAGAGATTTTTCATTTCTAAATTTGAATCTTTACACGTTAGTTTAAAAAATTAATATTTTTTGCTAGCGGTGTCTATGCCACGTAAAGGTAAAAATGTATCATTACTCAGGGCACATTTGAACTCCTTCTACACCTCACCAAAACATCTGGCAGACGGAATATAAGGCGCCGCCCAATCACGAACAGAACATCCTGCACAGACACAAGTGTTGGAATTGGTACACATTCTTTCTTCTTCCTCTCGCGCCGCCAACAAAGCTAAACCATGCGCGAGGGTGTTCCCCGCGCACGAGCTACACCCACAAACTCTCCCTTCGATGTGCAAATCCAGAAAGAGCACCACTGCGCTACAACCCGGAAGCAGACGAAGCACCAACACCAACCCAAATAGAAACATGACCGATTCCCCTCGTCCTCCCCGAACCCGAACCCTAACATCGTCATCGTCTAACTGCGAAACCTCGACCAGCGACGTCCCCATTACAGAATCAAGAAGCTACGTATTCGAAAACAACGAGTTATTAGAGTGGTCAAAAACCTCTTCCATCTCAAGCCGCGCCTCTCTCGCAAACCTCAAAGATACGCTCCCTGAAAGCCCTAACATATACCACTTCTCCGAGATCTCCGCCGCCACCGCCAACTTCTCCGCCCCACGCCTCTCTTCCTCCTCCTGGCGCTGCCGAATCCGCCACCGAGATGTTGTTGTCTCTCGCCGCAAATTCCGCCAACAAATCGACCTCCCGGAGCTCAGCCGCCGCCTCGCCATCATCTGCCGGAGCCACCACAGTAGCCTTGTTAAACTCCTCGGTGCCTCCGTCTCCGGCGCCGTCATCTTACTCGTCTACGAATTTGTCCCCGGCGCCAGCCTCGCCGATTGCCTCCGGAACCGCCGGAATCCCAGCTTCACCGATCTCGTCACGTGGACCTCCAGGATGCAGATCGCTTCCGACATCGCGCACGGCCTCGATTACATCCACAATTTCTCCGGTTCCGATTCCGGTTCGGGATCCGGTTCTGGCTTCGTTCATAATCACATCAAGAGCTCCAGCATTGTTATCACGGAGGATGATTTACGCGCGAAAATTTGCCACTTCGGCTCGTCGGATCTCTGCGGCGAGGCAGTCGGCGGCGCCGGGGAGGAGTCCGGTGGGCGGAGGGTGAGGATCGAGGGGACGAGAGGGTACATGGCGCCGGAGTTTCAGGTCAGCGGCGTAGCGACGACGAAGAGCGACGTGTACGCGTTCGGCGTGGTGGTTTTGGAGCTGCTGAGCGGGGAAGAGGCGCTGAAATTCGAATTCAACGACGACGGCAGTTATAAGAGGATGAGCGTGGTGGATACGGCGAGAGTGGCAGCGGGGGAATACGGCGGTGTGAGGAAGTGGGTGGATAAGAGGCTGAGGGATTCGTTTCCGGTGAATGTGGCGGAGCGGATGATTCGGGTCGGATTAGACTGTGTCGGGAATGACCCGAACGAGCGACCCGACATGGGTCGGGTGTCGATTGAGGTGTCAAAGTTGTATTTGGAATCGAAGGAATGGGATCAGAAAATGGGAACCGATATTGACTTGTCGGTGTCGTTAGCCCCACGGTGACGTTTTTTGGGATTTGAGGGATTTTTCTTTTCTTTTTATTTCCATATTTTTTTACACTCCATAAATTTTTATTGTAAAAAGGAAATAGAAAAACTGACTTTGGAAAGAGATTGGTGTAAAATTCACACGTATACATGATTACGGGTTGTGTAAAATGATGTTGATATTTGAAGAAGGCACGTTTGAAGCACTAATGTAGAATTTGGATTTGATCAAATTTATTTAAATAAACATCAATATAAGAGGCAAGTTTCGACTGCTTTCTTTTTTATGCGGTTCCAATTTCTTAGAAGCTTGTGATGTGAGGATTTCGTCATCAACTTCAGTCAATATGAGTTATCGGTTATTATTGGAAGATGATCGTGATTGAGGAAGAAATGTGAAAACTAAAAAGTGGAGTTTTCACGTGTTGAGTTTATGATGATGACAGTTTAAAAGAAAACGAAAAATAAGGTTAGAAAGGTAATTTGACGCACAAAAGAAAATAGGGGAAGTGAATACAACAAGTAGGGGAGTGTAATAAGCAAAGGCCTATAAGAAAACATGCAGTCCAAGAGAATATCATAGAAGAAGAGCCCAAAAACTGAGAAGGTAACAGGTTTGAGCATTTCCCATTGGGAGCAATGGCGGCAAGGATGTTGCAGAGGCGATTCATCTCAATCTTCCCAAGACAAACCCATCACCCCATTATTCCAGGCATGTCTCTCTATCTGCGTTCTTTTAGATCCTCTTAAACCCTTTTTTCTTCTTCAATTAAACCCTTTTTTTCAAATGTTTAACAAGTCCTGGTTTTGATTTTTTGGGAATGTTTAACAAGAAGTGTTAATATGGGAATTGAAGCACCAGATGTTGAATAGCAAATAGGTTGGTGTTAATACCTGTAATTTTTTTTTTTTTTTATATAGGTTGTTTGTTTATTTGTTTTTAAATTAATACACGACCCTCTAATTAGCTTTCTGCTCCTTTGATGAATTTAGTTCAAAGGAATGGAATATGCAATGAAGACTTATGCTATATAAACTGATTTTAACTCTTGCATCTCCTATAATGCAAAACAAGCAGTGTTTTCTGAATAACCGGAAACAGTAGATATTGTTAATTTGATTTGGACTTGCTCTAATTAATCTTTATCTGGTGTCTTCTTCCTCTTTATCCATTTTGTGGCAGAATATCAATATGTTTATGCTTGATATTTGTAGTTAAAGCCATTCTTTAATCATTCAGTTAATAGCATAAGTTTATGCTATACAAGATGAACATCTTTCTATTTCTCTCTCACTTTCTCATTGTGCATTCCCTTGTGTGTGAACAGAAATTTTTTGTATTAACGTGAATGTTGTTTATTGGCAGAATCTTCTTGGTATTCTCCTACCAGCTCAATATTAAATAGATTTGGATTCCATCAAAGGGGGGTCGCTACAAATACAAATCCAATCAAACCTGTTAGTGAAGATGTAGAAAATAGTGAAGCTGACACCTTAAAACTAAGTGCAAACCCAGATAATCTTGCTACATCCATTAGTGTTAGTGATACCTCCTCTGTACAGTTTTCTGCCAAGTCAAGTTTGAAGATATCTTCAAGGCATGATCTGGCAATGATTTTCACCTGCAAGGTCTGTGAAACAAGATCCATTAAGACGGTTTGTCGTGAGTCATATGAGAAAGGTGTAGTGGTGGCAAGATGTGGGGGGTGTAATAATCTTCACCTGATTGCAGATCACCTTGGGTGGTTTGGCGAACCAGGAAGCGTTGAGGACTTCTTGGCTACTCGTGGAGAAGAAGTGAAACGAGGTTCAGTTGACACACTGAATCTTACGTTGGAAGATTTAGCTGGAAGAAAACCTTGAAAGATACAATTTTACCTAGTATGTGTTGTGCAATAGGGTGTCACTGAAAGTTTGGAAGTGCAAGGCAGCGTAAGATAGTTGATAGGAGCAATGCTAGTAAGACACTCTTTTGAACAAAATATTTATTGGTCAAAATTTATTGAAAGTTACAAAATTTTAGAGATCTCATCTCCTATAGAATATAATAGAATAGACTGATGATTTTGTTCTTTCAAATGAAAAGTGTTCTAAATTTAAGGTTCTTAACTTTTGGGCATGTGGTACCGATGGGTGACAAAACATCACATGATTAACTTGACGACATAATTAATTTGACAATGTTTAATAAGTGATAAGCTGAGATTAATACTAACTTATACTCTGTAATTTGATTTCCTAACTTTTAGTAACTTATACACTGTAATTTGATCTCCATTAGCAATTAATTTCCTTTGTCGCCTAAGTGTTCAGTAGGTTGTTGTGAGAAATTGCGTCATCTCAACCATAAATAATGAAAAAAAAATCAAGCATATGAAATATATAAAAACTACCGTTTCAACACTTATTAGATTGATTTACATGCAAGGAGAGTTTGACTACAAAATAATCTATAACGCAAGCATTATCAACACTACAAAGTTGATGATTGTATCCATGTTATATGGATTTTTACTACAAAGTTGATGATTGTACCCATGTTATATGGATTTTTGAAAGAAAAATCTGAAGGTTTTACCTTATTTGTTAAATTCTTCCATATGATAAAAACATAAATTTAGAAAGTCAATTAAAAAGTTTACTTTCTCGTAATGGGAGGTAATATATAAATCATGATATGTCTAAATTTCGTTTTGAAAATTGTGTTATTTATGAAGTCACATGTGTGGATATATCACAATAAAATGACATTGCTAAAAGAAAAAATGGAATCTTCTTAATATAATAGGGATACACTTTTTCCATATGTAAGTCACTAAATGTTATTTAGGGTGAGATTGTCTTTATTGTTGCTTATCTCATTAACTAATTACCTTTTCAGGTTCTAGATGGTCAGAGTCCTATTGAATTCATGTTTCCTTTCTTTTCACCTGTTCCTTTCTTCTCTAATCTTCATGGTCGAGTGTTTGGATCTTTTACATGTATCTTCAACTTTAGGGGAATGTTCTTTCAAAGCAAAATCACCTTTTGTCCCTTTCATACAAGAAAGGTCTCATATTAATCCTACTCTTAGCACTTCTAATACCTCTCCTGACACATCTCGTTCGAATATCTCTACTCTTAGTACTCTTATTACTTTTTATAACACATCTCATATGATGTCTCTAAAGTTGCTCCTAACAAGGACATTTATGTTCCCAAGTCAAGATCAACTCTATAAATTAGTCGTCCAAAGAGTTTTTTCCATGTACAATAGCAAAGGAGACAAAAGTAACCTAACCTCATCCAAGAATAACTCCAATCATCTGAGTCAGGGATAAGTGCTCCTTCTTCTGACTGTTAGGAATCCAAAAGTCTCATATCGAGTAAAAATGAGAAAGTTGAGCAACATGTAAAAAAAAAGACCTACAAACCCAATGCGCCTTAAGGTTTTAGGTTGAAAGTGACGTTAATCTCTTGTGTGGGTCTAGCTCATGTCTCATTGCGTTTAAGATCTCACTAGAATGAGAACTGAGCCAAACCTATACAAGGGAGTGACACCACCTTCAACCCAAAACTTTAAGGCATTGGGTTTGTAGGTCTTCTTTCTTATATGTTGCTCAACTTTCTCATTTCTACTCAATGTGGGACTTAGACTCACACTTAGATACCTAACAAATCTCTCCCTCAAGTGAGAGTCCCTTCCACATTGGTACACTCCCTCTCAAACACGAGTACCTCACAAAGCTAAAATTGTAAGTACATCTCTGGCTTTACATTTTAAGCTTAGCTCCAGGCAAGCTCCTTTTAAGGATAAAGAAAAAGATGATATGCAACATGTTCCCTATGCATTTGCATTAGAAAGTTTAATGTATGCAATGGTTTGTACAAGGCCTGATATAGCTCATGATGTTGGTGTTGTTAGCCGTTTTCTTTCCAATCCTGGTATTAAGCATTGAAAATCTATCAAGTGGATTTTGAGATATCTCCGTGGTACTTCAAATTTGAAACTGTGTTTTGTGTTTTGGAATTGGGAAACCTGTTCTTTGTGGTTACACAGATTCTGATTGGCAGGGGATGGTGATTTTAGAAAATCTACTTCTGGTTATTTGATTACCTTTGCAAGGGGAGCTGTGGCTTGGCAATCTAGATTGCAAAAGTGTGTTGCATTGTCTACAACTGAGGCTGAGTTCATTGCTATCACTGAGGCATCTAAAGAGTTACTTTGGATAAGAAATTTGTGCAAGAACTTGGTTTTCAACAACAGAGGTATGTTTTATTTTGTGATAGTCAAAGTGTTATTCATCTTGGCAAGAATCCTACTTTTCATGGTAGATCTAAACATATTGATGTATGGTATCATTGGATCCGTGATATTTTGGACTCTAAACTATTGGAGCTTGAGAAGATTCATACAGATGACAATGGTTCATATATGATGACAAAGACTCTACCAAAGGAAAAGTTTGAAACTTGTCGGTTTATTTATAGGTTGGCATAATGACCTCTCTCGAGTTGGAGGAAGAGTTTGTTGTGTGAGTCCTCCTCAAGTTAGGCCCACCAACATTTTATTTTAAAGTAATAAAATATTGAGGCAGCCCAATAGGTTTTAAGTGAATAACCTAAAGTGACTCTGTAAGGTTTTTACACTTCACACAAGTGAAAACAAAGTAGAAACAGATTGTGTTGTCTTTGTCTGCTAGAGTTCCTGTTTACTTTGAGCAGCTGTTTGAGTACTCATTTGTGCTCTGTTTTTAGTGAAATTTCACCCTCTTGCTTCTTTCACCACCGACATCAATCTGATATTTTTAGAATTTTATTTCTTTCACTGTTTGAATACGCTCTATTTGTTTGTTGAACGTTTTTCACTATTTATCTTTGAGTAGAATTAAGATTATTTTTCAGAGAAGAGCTTATCTATACTATGTACTCTTTTTGATATTATAGTGCCTTTCCCATCTTGATTAAAAGATTTCATCTTGATGGAAAAGGCACAGTTATGCATAGTTACGCAGCGGAATAATTACTCAAAAATATGTTTAAGAAATAAAACATTTCCCACTTGAAAGAACCAAGAGAAGCTTAATCTACGACAATCTAAAAATTCAGAGAGTATAAAGTAAATAATATGAAAGAGATAAGAGGCACACCAATTTTTAACGTGGAAACCCCCAATGAGAGGGACAAAAACAACAGGACCTAGTTTAGAAAAATATCCATTATAATATCAAAAAGTACAGAGTACAGAGAAGCTCTTCTGAAAAATAATCTTAGTCTACTCACAGATAAATAGTGAAAAACGCTCAATAGACAAATAGAGCGTATTCAACCAGTGAGAGAAATAAAATTCTAAAAATACCAGATTGATGTCGGTGATGAAAGGAGCAAGAGGATGAAATTTCACCAAAAACAGAGCACAAATGAGTACTCAAGCAACTGCTCAAAGTAAACCGGAGCTCTAGTCGGCAAAGATGACACAAATCTGTTTCTACTCTGTTTTCTCTTGTGTGGAGTATAAAAACCTTACAGAGTCACTTTAGGTTATTCATTTAAAACCTATTGGGCTACCTCAATATTTTATCATTTTAAAATAAAATGTTGTTGGACCTAACTTGAGGAGGACCCACATAACACTCTTAATATAAATTATAACAATTTGATTTGAAAAATGCTTTCCTACATTGACATGTAGAGGAAGAACTCTACATGAAAATTCTTCCATATTTTAGGTCTTTTGAATAAGGGAATAAAGTTGCAAGTAAGAAAGCCTTGAATGGACTCAGGCAATCACCCTACGTTTGGTTTGGTAGGCTCACTTATCGATAGAGTTAAGGAGACTATACCCTATTCATTAAACATTTTCTAGAAGGTAAACTTACTTTACTATGAGATAATAATAACAAGAAACAAATCTTGAAAGAGAAAAAGTTTATTACTCAGTTTGAAATGAAAGATCTAAGAAAACTAAAGTATTTTTTTAAAATAAAAGTAACTTACTTGAAAAAAGATATATTTATCTTCTAAAAAAAATATATTTTTGATTTTCTTAGAAAAACGTGTAAGATTGTTTGCAAGACAACCAAAGTTCCTATAAACAAAACCATAAAATTGGATTGGAAGTGATGAAACCAGTTTTACTTAAATAAAGGCCGATATTAAAGACTCGCAGGAAAACTTATTTACTTAGTATCATATTTATTGTAGTCTATGTTATAAGTATAGTTAATCAATTTATGCATGATCCAAGAAAGGGACACTTTTAAAAAAATCCTTTAATATTTGAGGAATTATTGTTCAAGATTAAACATTAAAAATTAAAGTGTATATTGATACAAATTATATAGGATTTGACACATGTGGAAAATCCACCTCAAAATATTTCTCACTTATTTTTGTCATTTTAATGAATTTGCATTTCTTTATTCAATTTGGCAAATTATTTCACTTTTATAAAATAATAATAATTATATGTTTATTGTACATCTATATCTATATACGTGTGCTTAGTATATTTGTGTCTATTTTTTATTCAAATAATAAAAAATAATATATTATAATGATTATTAAAATAAATAATTTATTGAATTAAAAAATTATAAAAATCAATTATTTTTTATAATTTTATTGTTGGTAGTTTTTTTATTGTGTAGGTGACTTTTTTTTTTTGTTTATTATAGATAGTTATTTGAGTTTAAAAGAATGATTATCTAAAATGTAAAATAATAAGAATTGATATGAAAAAGTAATTAAAAAGGAGAATTGCCTTTATTATTCACATTTTTATTAAACTAATACATATACATATACATATATATAATTATATTATTTTATAAATAAATAATTGAAAAAATACAATTTAAATTATATGTATAATTTTATAAAATAGTATTAAAAAGTTATGTAGCCGTTATTTTTCAAATGAAAAAATTATTTAGTTATTTTAAAATAAAAAATTAGTCAACTATTTATTTTATTAAAAAATGAAATAAATTATTTTTTATTTATTAAAGAATAAAATTATTCAATTAAAAAAACACTAAAGATATAATGGTATATCATAATTATTAAAACAAAAGATATTAAATTATAAAAAGTAATTATAAAATAAATATAAATAATTTTTATAATTTTATTGTAGGTAGTTTTTTATATTATGGGTAGTTATTTTAATTTTAAAAAAATGTTACTCAAGGGACATAATGATATAGATTATAATATAATGATTATTAAAATAAAAAATATTATTAAATTACAAAAAAATTAATAAAAATAATTATAAAATATATAATTTGTATAATTTTATTGTAAGTAATTTTTTTAATTGTAGTTAATTTAATTTTAAAAAATAATTATTTAAAGGATAAAATGGTAAAAATTTATATATAAAAATAAAAAGAGAATTTCATTCATTAATATATAGATTATACCAAAACCAAAATATTTTCAAACATCTAGCTTTGATTATTTATGTTTCAATTTCTTTGGTCTCTATAGTCATTAAAGCTTTCTTTCTTAATTTATACATTGTATATTTTTTAATTTATAACATTAATATTAATTTATTTTAATTATTACTTAAAATAACATGAAGAAGTATAGTACATTAAAAAGTTAAGAAGTGAAAATGGTAAGAAGGGAAACGAAAAAATTATAAGTAACCTTATGAACTAAGCAAATAATAATTAATTATTTTATTTATCTTTATTGAGAGAAGAAGAGAACCTTGAGACGTGGGAGTGGGAGGAGAAGAAGAGTGAGAGATAGAGTAAACGAAAACCAAACCTGAGAGTAGGGAAAGGAAATGGCATGTGGGTCTGTTGTTTCATCTTCCCTTCACATCACAAACTTCATGGCCGTTAAGGGTGTCCTCTCCTTCGCACCTAACCCTCCTCTCTTTCATCATCTCTCCAAAGCCGACGCCTTTGTTTCCCTTTCTGCTTCCACTAAACCTCCCACAAAGTCATTTCAAGGTTTTCTCATTTTTCTATTTTATTTTTACTTCTTTTGGGTTTTTGTAATTCAGTTAGCTGTTCTGTTTCATGAGCTCATATTGGTGGAACTATCACTTGCTGCTATTGGGGTATTACATTGAAAGAACTTAATTTTAGTTGGTATGCTCGTAAATTGATGTTATCCTTTTTGTTGGTCTTGTTAAGGAGTGTGGATATTGATATGTTTTGGGGGACTGGAGAAGGTAACAACTTATCAGAAATTTATAATTGCTGAAGAAATATAGAATGGAAAAATAATGTAAGTGAAGGAAAGAGGAGAATGATTTTTTTTTTTTTTTTTTTTTTTTATGTTTGTACTGTATGAATGATGATGCCTTTTAACAGTCCCATTACTTGTTTGCAAATACAAATTATAGTTTTGCTTTGAACTTAAGATTGCATGATGTGTTACTGCTTGCTTTAAGGTAAGATTCTCAGAAAGTGATGTTTTTCTAAGGCAAATGGTACTTTTGAGATACCTATTGGGTGTTTGATGACATATTTTTATTTTAATGGTTTTATTATTTTCTATTTTCAGTGAGATCGGTTGCTGGTACTACGGAGGCTGCATCGGGGTTTGATGAAATGGTTTCTGGGACTAAGAGGAAGTATTACATGCTAGGTGGGAAAGGAGGGGTTGGGAAGACAAGCTGTGCTGCTTCACTTGCTGTTAAATTTGCCAATAATGGACACCCAACTCTTGTGGTTTCCACTGATCCAGCACATTCTTTGAGTGATTCTTTTGCTCAGGTTTATTATATTTGTAACCTTACAGTTCTGATGATATTCACATGCTGGCTGCTTCAAGATTGGTTGTCTTGCCTAATACAAGTTTTGCAAACTGTACACTAGGATTTGACAGGCGGGGCATTGGTGCCAGTGGAAGGACCTGATTATCCACTTTTTGCTCTTGAAGTAAGCTAACATTTTTGTAGAATAAATTAGCTAATAATTAGTATCCAGTTTACATGATGGCATGATTAGTATTTTTTTCGAGAATATTTGTATACCATTTAATAGAATATCACACTTCACTTATTTAAGTTTGTAGTTCCTTACTTCCTTTACAGATAAACCCCGAGAAGTCTAGGGAAGAGTTTCGAAATGCTGCTCAAAAAAATGGTGGAACTGGAGTCAAAGACTTCATGGATGGCATGGGTCTTGGAATGATTGCAGACCAGGTAAAGATTTACTGAGATGTTCTCAGCATTCTTGTTATGTATGCATTTTCCATGTTACACGTTTTCACAGGGTGATGAATTTTCTTAAAACAATTTTTTTATGAGGAGTCTAAACTATAATTCTGTATACTTTCAACCTGCCATGATATTGACACCAACACATGTCCTCTTACATAGTCAGATTAACCTTGAGGAACTGACTAAGTTGAACTTTAGGCACTATATGAATGGAGAAAAGAAAAAGTTTGTTACTTTGTCACACACTGATGGAAGCCTTGATTAGGTTTGTAGGAATGAGTGGATATTTCCACTCAAGCTTCAAAGCACACAAAAATAGTTAAGGGAAAGAGGTGATAGAGTTGGTTTGCACTTGTGGAAGGTTTGGTTGGTGAATGGTGCTAAGCAGCATTCTCAAGAAGAAAGAAGATAGATCAGGAAAGAGTGCATAAAGAAGGGAAAGACTAGAAGAAAGGGAATTACCTTTGGTTTCGAGAATTGTTTTAGAAAGTAAACATTAAGCTAATTCAACCTTACAAAATCGACTTGTAAGGTGAAGTTTGCACCTATTTATATAATATAATTTGTTATATTAGTAGTCGATGTGAGATCTTCAACGCACCTACTTACACTTAGGACTCAATATCTCAAGCGTGGGACTAGATATTTATCGGTGGTTCGATAGCGACTTAATAGTGGGGGACATGATATGTCTAATAGATTTCCCTAGGATAGAATTTGATACCATATTTGAAATGAATTTTAAGTCCAACTCTATCTCAAATTTGACTTGTAAGAAGAGGTTTGCACTCAATTAAAAATTATAATTTGATCATATCTCTAGACGGTGTGGTATTTCTAACAAATTGTTCTAAGAATGAAACTCAAGATTTGGAACTTTGAACGGAAGCCGCGCTACTCCCTTTGGAGATAAGCAAGCTAAGGAGGTTCACCACTTGGATATTCTCATCCAAGATAAGAGTTCTCTAAGAAAGAAGAATGACAATTTTCAAAATATTTCTCTCTATTTCTCAAATGATCAAAGGTGTTTATAAGGGTACATGAGTTCTCTTTTATAGGAAGAGATAGGCGTGCAAGGGTGTGGCCGAACACATCTTTTGTTAAGCCTTGCACCCAAACATAGCTATGCTAGAAGAGTATATACATATTAATCAAACAAAACAAGGAGAATTAACCCCAAGTAGCACTAAAGTATGTAGGCAAAGAGGGGTTGCTCCTATCTAAACTAATCTTTAGAGTCCTTAAGTTTTTGTTGGCTTGATGAAGCTCCTCCTCAAGCTATTTAGCCTTGCTTCTTGTCAGGACACCCCTAGAATCTCTCGTTATGTCTTGGACTCTCTTCTCCCTTTTTTGGTTCATGTTTCTTGCAATTATTCCTCTTTTTTGTGGGTTCGCCTTAGTCCATGATCTCACAACACACACAGAGGGTTTATGATCTAATAGCATTTTGCATCTAAATCAATCTGAACACCAATGATAGCTTTTGTTAGAAGGAGTATTTAACAAACTCCACTGCTTGATTGAAAGAATGCATCATGGTCATGGAGTTCCACGTCACCCAAGTTTGATTTCTGCTCAACAAATTCACGTGGAAACTAACACGCAGTATTCTATTAAAATAATTAAAAATATTTCCATTTAATTGCCTCTTGCTGTTAAATTTGTAAATTTATGTTATGCGAGTTAACATTATTTATAACTATGAAATACATAAAGATAATTGGTTCTACTTCAGAATAAGCTTGCTTCTCTAAGACAGGTTCTTATGTATTTTGGTTGCAATAGTTGGGAGAGCTAAAACTTGGAGAACTTCTGGATTCACCTCCTCCTGGACTGGATGAAGCGATTGCGATCTCCAAGGCATGCATTTTATGTGCAGTGTACATTTATTTCATTGCTAATTATTCATGTAATATTTCCTTTTTGGTTCTGCTAACAATTAAAAGCCTTTTGTCAGGTTATGCAATTTCTTGAATCACAGGAATATAGCATGTTTACTCGAATAGTATTTGACACTGCACCCACGGTAAGCAAAAAAACCGATAGTTATGTATTTCAGATCACCTTTTGTTTTTAGTCTTACCTCGTAAGATTTACCATGTTCCTGATCAGGGTCACACATTACGATTGTTGTCCTTGCCCGATTTCTTAGATGCATCTATTGGCAAGATACTAAAGGTAAGACTACTGAATTTAATCGTAGGAAACTCCTCCCCAGTAGAATTGAGTTGATTCACTTGCTTTAGAAGCTAATAGTTATAGTAGTGAGCATATCCGAACTATCTCTTCCTCCCACCCCCTACCCCCCAATATTTCCAAGTTCCAAGCTCAGAATGATCCTTATAATAATTGATACCAATTATTCTTCTGCAGCTAAGACAAAAGATAGCTTCTGCTACATCAGCAATTAAATCTGTCTTTGGGCAAGAAAATACCCAACAGAATGCTGTAAGATTTATTTATACCTGGGATTACTGTTGCATTTAGTTTCATCTTGATATGTTCACATTTCTTATACTTAATTGTGCAGGCTGACAAATTGGAGAAACTAAGGGAGAGAATGTTAAAAGTGCGTGAACTTTTTCGTGACACTGATTCGACTGAATTTGTCATTGTTACAATCCCAACGGTATGATTTATAATTTTTTTCCACAATTGATTAACATGTGAATAACTTGTGTGTATAATGATATAATGTTGAATTGACATATACTGTAGTGTCACCAACCCTACCAAAAATGTTAAAGGACTACAACTTTCAGGTATAGATTCTGTCAGGTGGGGTGGAGGGATAGGAATGGGCTACAAGTGTTTGGTGCTAGTATTAAAAGGAAATATTATATTTTTGGGAATGCCATATTTGTCAACTTTGAAGGAACGATCCCCTTCCATTATATCGTCTTTCTGTGAAATTATTTCCTATGCACATTGATTATTGCCTTCCCCTTCCACCATCTGGTGTGTGTCCGCTAACACTTTCCTATTTAAAGAATTGAAATTTTGAAGTGGAAGGAAGACTGGTGTGTTGGAGAATAGCTTTGGGGTTCAATACAAAAGAATAAGATTGAAGGGTATCAAAATTTTATTAATAAAGGTCATAAACGTAATCAGGATAAGTTGTTGGAGTTTGGTTTACCTTTTGACTAGTAGTAAAGAAGAAGAAAGATAAGTTAAAAATTGAAAGATAGAATGAGTTTTGGCATCTATACTGGATATTTTGCTCTTCAGTTTCCTATGCGAAATGGAAGTGAATCTATCTAATCTTATTGCAAGAACAGCATTCACTATAAGAATCGAATATTCAATTATTAAATAAAAAATGAATGCACTAAATCAGTTTGGATTTTGTATTTTTTTTCTTTTTTCTTCTTTTTTGTATGTTCATGTGATGGTAAATGATTGTTGAAATTTTAGAATGTCAACCTAGTTGGAGTTGGGATGCTAAAGCTTTATAGTGATGCCTAACATGATTTATTAAAAAAAAGTTTGGCTTTTGACAGGGCAAAATATCATCAATTAATTTTGTAGCCACATTTACCAGGCGAAGGTTTTTGTGGTTGTTGTAGTTTACTAGCTGAATGTTAGATAGCTTTAATGCACATTTCTCAATCATTTATATTTGTGCCTTTACTCCCCAAAGGTGATGGCAGTTAGCGAATCATCTAGATTGAGTGCTTCCCTGAAGAAGGAAAATGTTCCTGTGAAGAGACTGGTTGTCAACCAAATTCTTCCACCATCTCCATCTGATTGCAAGTTTTGTGCTATGAAAAGAAAGGTACTTTTAACCGTTTTCTCTTTAATTTTTGCATGGATTTCATCTGAGTGGTTAGCTACAATTTAATTTTGTACCACTTGGTGTAGTGTTGAGCTATATCCAATTTGAATGATATACTGATCTAGGATAGTTCAGGGTATTGATTGAACTATCTAATGAATAACTAAGCTATTTGATGATTGATTAATATGCAAAACCATATTGTTACTTAAGGTGCTTGTTATGTGGTGGGAGAAGTTAGCCTATATTCCTTGAAAATAGGGATCACTTGGAATAGTCCCATGGAAAAAACCTTAGTATCGTGGCAGAAACTTAAGGAGCGAGGGAAAACATGTAAAGATTCAACGTAAGGATTCCACTCCCTAAGAGGGAAGTGGGCTGAAAACAAAATGAGGCTATAGATACATGACAGGCCAAGAGAACAAACTACGAATACTAAATGCTCTGGCTTAGGTCCTACAAATCATCTTTTAGAGACTTTGGCTAGAATAGTATAACACACATCATAAGGCAGGTAAAATTGTTCCTACACTATTAGAAGGTTCTGAAGAGAAAAACACGAGGAAGAGAAGATCTAGAAAGTGACGTTCTAGAAGGATAACGACGAAAATTCTCCTACAATGTAAGAAATCATGGAGATTGTGAATAATTTGGGACAACAAAACGAAGAAGCTCAACCAAGGGATGATGAAGCCCAACAAACTCAGCAAGAGTTGTGGAGGGAGAATGAGGAATGGAAACAGCGTACAGAAGATGCCTTGGAAGCACAAGAACAACTTAGACAAAAGAATTGAAAACTACAGTAAGTTCTGAAGGCACACTTCACCACTCTCTGAAGGATGGAGATTGAACCCTTAGTAGAATAGCGAGACTTTCAACCCTTCTTGGTGGAAGTCATGAAGGAATCAATATGTGGTGCCAAAAGTTGATCTATTCAGCACTGCCCAAGATCCAAGTTGTCACTTGACATTTTGTCCCTAAATTTTGGTTAGTGGTGGCTCAAATAGAGTGCATTGTAAAATGTGTATGTGGGAACACTAGCTAGAACTACTTAGATTGGTTCATCGGCTTACTCGCGGTTCCACATCTTCATTCAAAGATTTCTATGTAATGTTTGTTGCTCATTTTGCAACTAACATGCTTAAGCTCCTAAGGATAGAGGACTTTTTCGATATAAGACAACATGTTAGAGAACCTTTGAGGAATACTTAGGATGCTTGTGCAGCGTCAATGTGAAAATTCCTCTGTTGAATTAAAGGATGTTTGTTGGTGTATTCGTTAAAGGAGTTCTCTCGTGTACAAGGTCATCTCCTTTCTGGAGATATGCCTATTGTTTTCTACATAAAAACTCTTTGATTAGTAAACTATTTTGCACCATGTTTTAAAACAAAATCACAGATCAAATCGGGTATATGCCAATGTATACCTTCAATTTGAAGGCTCAAAATTCTAATCTTAGAAGGATTGTGGTATAAAAAAATAGTGCTGAGTTGAACCAGCTCCAAGCAATGACCGAGTTCCTCTTTGTCTAAATTATCAATTTTTTGTAGCTTTGGGCATGAAGGTTCTATGTCCAATACAAAAAAATACCCTCAAGTAATGTTGGATTGTGGGGAGGAAGCTTGAATTTTGACAAACTTTAGAGATTTTATAAGATAATTGAAATAAAGTTAGTAAACCTTGCCCACCAACTCCGCTAATTGATGCCCTAGAGGTTATATTCAATATTCTAAACTTAAAAAAAAAAAGAATATATTGGAGGTCGGCATAATGCCAAAGTGAGTACGTAATATATAGAAGGCTTAGATAAAGGCCTAATTAATTGGATATAGTTACATTGACGACATTAATTACTGTCAAAATCTCCTTTTTTAAAGGGTCATGTGGGAGATGTAACCCTAATTTTAGAAGATTAGTGTCATAGAAGAAGCAAGACGCCTCTTTGTTGAGTTGAGCATCCTTACATATTGGTTACTACGGGGGTGTAGGGTGCTATTTGAATGTCTACTTCTACTTCCATTCTTTTAAAGGCTTGGATATTTCTTAACAATATGACCTTTTTACAAAAGTGTAAATAGAGGTTTGCCTAACAACATCTAGCTTTTCCCTTGGGGCTTTGAACAAGAAAGGCTATGAGAGTTATTGAGGAACCTTAAGGCTTGATTTGACCTCCACATTTCTTCAAAGGAACAAGCTTTTGTACAAATAAATTTTGAAATGCCTCACATAGGCTTTTTCTCATGCACAACAATTTGCTAATGAAATCACATCCCGTGGCATGGGCGTAGACGTGTGTGGATTAGCAATGGTAATGGGGCGGGATGAGTGCGGGTTTGACCATACCAATTCCCAAAGTAAAAACTCATGCCTATCCCCGTTCCCATCCATATAAAGTATGAAATTTGTGTCTCATCCCTATTGGCTAAGAGGTATACCCGTACCCACACCCGAACTTGCTCTCGCACAGTCTCAAATATTAATTAAATAATTTTCTAACAAAAAATAATAATCACAACAAAGAAACGTGATATTACTTAAATGTCAAAAGGGACACATTTTCTCTTCCTCAATTTCAAATTTCAATGAAGAAATTTTAATTACATAAATCTTAAACGAAAGAAATCACAGTTATATGATTGAACACTCGAATTGATATTAAGACATTCTCACTAATAACTAAACAAATAAAAATATTGAACGTAGAAAAAATGATTAAATGTAGTCCTAATTTAATAAAATTGAGGTTTACTTTTCTTGAAATGTAATAAATCGTTTAAACAAAACTGTATAAAGGAAAAAAATATGTAATTAAGGTTGTGATGAGAGGAAAAAAACTTTGGGGATCTAAGTGAACTTTGTGGATATCAAATGAGTCAAACAGATGAGATTGAGAATGAAAAATTTTGTAGCAAAAAGCTTGATATGATGCGTGGGTTGTTGTTTCATTAATAATTATGGTTGTGTCAGTCTCATTTGAAGGTTACAAAATGTCATTGTGATATGAAACGATGATTGTCATTGTTCAAAATGGTTCACTACCTAACCAAGCCCTTGGCCATTTAGACGCCACGTCGTTTGGACAACATTTGAACTAAAACTTCAACCTTTTCACTGAATTGCTTGAGTTTTGAGGCTGTATGCCATTTAATGTATGTTTGTCAACATCGACCTGGGACTCCAACCTCTTGACAACCACGTGGTGGAAGTTAGAAAACATTTCTTAAAAATAGAGATCACTCGGGATAGTCTCCTGGAGAAACACGAGTACTATAGTTGAGACCTAAGAAATAATGGAAAACATGTAAATATCCCATACAAGGATTTCAATAACTAGGTGGGACAATGGGCAGAAAACATAACGAAGTTATAAATGCTCGAGAGGCCAAGAGAGAGAACAAACAACAAATACTAAATTTGTTGAATGAAGTTCTAGAAATCATCTTAGAGACTTTGTCTAGAACAAATTCATTGGACCCAATGTTGCGACAAACGAGGAACTGGTTCTTGAGTATGAAACCAGACCTTAAAAGAGAAGCAGAGAAAAACCGTGTCTTGAACATACTGTTTATTTTTATTTAGAGGATGACAATTTTTACCATTCTGTGAAAACTTTTCAGGATCAGATGCGTGCTCTTGATTTAATTCAGAATGATACAGAACTTTCCAGCTTATTGATGATTCAAGCACCACTCGTTGATGTTGAGATAAGAGGTGTTCCGGCTCTCAAATTTCTTGGTGACATTATTTGGAAATGACTGACACACATATACTCAAGTAATGATAGGTAATATGCTGTTTTGAGTGTAACAGTACTAATTTAAGTATGGTTTACTTTTCTAAGACTACTATTTTACTAAGTTTTTAAGTCATTAGTCACAGTATTTTTAGAATCAAATCATATGGTTTGTGATTTTTTTGACAGAAAATCATATGGTTTAGGAATTTGCTGAAGCAGGCCGTTGAGCTGTAGACACATCACATGACATAAAGATTTACATGCACCGAAAGCTGCAAAGCACGAGAGCGGATTCTGGTACTGCCACTTACATAGGCTAGGCACTGCCTTCCAATATTTACAAGCTAGAGTTTCAAAATATTATAACTTTTTGGTTTTTCGCGTTATAAATATTGTTATTGTAAATTTTTTGTTCCAGATATTGTATCTGTACTATTTCTTTAGCTCGCCCACATTTGGGCCTTTTGTTTTCAGCAATAATGCTATTTATGTTTTGAATTGTTGAGAAAACGATATTCTTGATACACTCACGAAACAATGTATTAGAAAAGTTACATTTCAAATGTTAATCGTCGTCATTTTCATAAAGTATGGGTGTGTTTACAATACGAGCCGTAAAATTCAACAAATATATTATACGATTCTACTCGTCAATTAAGAGCCACGAAAATTAATACAAAAACCGTAAGAGGTGGTGGACGTGCAACTATGACATGACTAATTCATCACATTTAACGTGCATGGTTAGGCCAATAACCAAGATCATCCTAATGTAATTTGTTAACTCGAATTTGTACAACTCAGATTTGTAAGAGGTAAAATTCGGTGGCCTGAAGTTTGGTTGGCCTTACTTCTTTCGGAAGGTGACCATGCAGAAAAATGCAATAGCCCGGCCAATTACACCCATAAGAATGAGGATGGATATGCACAAGCTCCAATCATGAAGATTATAGCCACTTTTCAAAAGTGAACCACAACGAGTTATAAGCCACACCCCCTGATACCTGTAGAATGAAATGAACAGTATATTCAGTATGTGGATTCAAATGTGAGTGTAGAGAATTATCTATCACCATGAATTATCGACCCGTTTTTCTTTTGGATTTTTTTTTTAATCTTTTACATACGTGTTGATCATTTCCTACTGCTGACTGCAAAATAGTTCACAAGCTTTAAGGTATTATATTCCAAGAATTTCAGAGGATTCATCATTTGCATTAAGGATTGAACTGTTGACCAAATAAATATCCTATCAAATGGCTTCCTACTTAAAGCTGCAGCAGTGAAGGAGAAATGGTTAGATACTATCTGAATAGCCAAATTATCAACACTCCGGAAGAGTGAAAACCTTGTATCATAGTCAAACCTTGATTATCATCACTCGGGTAGGAAGAAGAACTCAGAAGGTTCAAGGTAGCTTAATTCTAATAAAGACCTATGCAGATCTAAATGCTTAGTTTCATTTTATAGGGAAAGGCATAATTTACCTAGCACACATACCTTGTGCAAGTACAAACCCCAAAAAAGACAACCTTTTCTAGCTATATATGCATTTACAAAAGGATTTCCAATAAAGCCACACATATCAAAGTTTTTTCTTCAACCATTTAATAGTTTAATATGTCAATAATTATCCTGGACTATTTACCTTTCAGCATTTGCAACAACTAATGCTTGTAAAGCCCACTTAGAGTAGCATAAATTAGCTATATCCTTCAAAATTTTACTATCTTTTGGCTGTGTTGCAACGAGAGTTAAAACAACGGGAAGAAGTACTGACCACTGCAAAAAACAGAAATGTTTCAGTGGAGAAAAGGAAACACAATGACAAGTTTTATGTTTCTAATACTTACTAGCTGGGCAGCACCAGGTTCCAAAAATATGGACAGTGCATATGCTATACCAGTAACACAGTATACAAGACAAAGCAGCACAATATAATTATCTGCAAAAGTTGATCTGGGATTGGTGAAGAAATAGAACATAGAAAGGTACACCACAGGCTTGATCACTGTATTAAAATGATCCAGAGTGTCTTTAGAGAGAAAATAAGCCAAGCTGCTCATGCCAGAATCACTCTCCCTCCAGTATTGTAATTTTTCCAAGGAAAACGATCTCAAGGCCGCAATTTTGCACAAAAGAGCTGAAATTTACAACAAGGGATAAGAATAAAGCATTGCTCACGTATATTCTAGGCAGATTATTTGCAATGATATTTATATATGACTTACATACAGCAATCACCGTATAGGTGTAACCAGCTGCACCAAACGTTTGCTCACTGCCTTTTGTAAGTGATCCTAAGCAGGCTCCAGCAAGTAACAAAATAAGATAATCTATGGCTTGTATCCTAGCATCTCGTAGCCGCTGCTTCCCAACCCTGAAATACCATTAGCATGGAGTAAGTACCATAAACTAACAAAAAATGCGGATGTCAAATTATTAAAAGTTTATAAGCTGCACTCAGTCTTGTAAAAAATCCACTTCATGGCACACTTTCAAAACAATCATTTCTTAAACTAGTAATCCTCAAGGTAAAAATTATTTGATAGTGAGGAAGAGTTGAGCAAGCCATCAGGAGAATATGACTTCCAAGTTAGCAACAAATTGAGGTCATTAGATGACTTACCGTATAAGAAAATACTTATATTGCTTGAAAACACCAGGAGTTTTCCGGTCAGATAAATCCTTGGATTTAAAAAAATTGTGTCTTATCTTCTCCCCCTTCAGTTCCACATTGTTTCTCATATCTTGCCATAATTCTCCAGCAAAGGTTTTTTCTGCATGACTGGATCCGTAGGGATCAATTTCATTAGCTGAATTTACACTCTGTGACATATCATATTGAACTGCATTCTGCCTCATATCAAGAGGTATTGGATATCCATTATGAAGCATCCATCTAACTGGCAGGTCCTTATAACTTAGTCCTGAGCTTCCACCAGGTGTTATTAGGCCCTCCAAAATGTCAATGAAGTAATCTGGAGGATTAATCCGCTCTGGAATTTTGATCCCCAGACCCAAAAAGTATTCTTCAACTTTCTTGGCAGATCCGTGATAGACAGTGAGACCACCTTTTCCCAGAAGTATCAGGTCATCAAACATCTTGTACAAAGCATAGCTGAAGCAGAAGATTGCAGCCGTTAAAAATAAAAGGGACACTAGTGTTACTGTCAACCAATGCCAATTATATATGTATTCAAGTTACGATAATAAATCTGTCTCCATTCAAAGAATAAGCGTACATAGGAGGTTAGAATATAAAACATCCAAGTTTTGATACAGAAGTAGCCATAAAATATGCACATTAAAATCTAGTATCAAATCCCATGAAACATGCTAAGAATGAGATAAAATTCTTGTACAGTGAATGGCACTGGCAGCTGAAAAGAGAAAGCAGATATAGGGTTAAAATTTACCTAGGTTGGTGAACCACCATGCAAATGTTCACTCCCTCAAGAGCTTCGCGTCTTAGTGCTCTTAGAAGCAGCTGAGAAGATGCACTGTCCAAGCCAGACGTAGGTTCATCCAAGATCAATAGTGAAGGTTCCATAACCATTTCCAATCCAACATTTACACGCTTCCTTTGGCCTCCAGAGATCCCTCGCTTTTCCACAGTTCCAACCAAGGAATTACGCACTGATTGAAGCCCCAAGAATTCGATAACTCTTTCCACAACCAGAACTTTTTCTGGTTTTGACAAGTCAACAGATAGCCTTTCACAAAAGTGCATTTAAAGTAGGCATAAGTATAAGAAGACAAGCAAGGCAAAGAGGAGAGAAATCTGATATCACTTTCAGAATATATAGCTACTAAAATGTCAAACAATGTAATGTACCTGCATTGTGCACTGAACCAGAGATTCTCTTCCACTGTTAGGTTTCCATGAACAACATCATCTTGTGGCACAAAGCCAGTAATTTTCTTAAAGGAATGGATTGATTCATTCCTTCCATTTATAAGAATTGAACCAGTGACCGAGCATCCTAATGCCTTTCCAGCTAGAGCTGAAAGAAATGTTGTCTTGCCAGCCCCTGATGGACCCATGACAGCAGTGATGCGGCCAGGTTTAATTTTCCCAGTAACATATCTCAATATATGCTTGTTTTGAGCTTTCAAAGTTAGAGTCAGATCCTTGAAAGAAATTTCAATTAAAGGCCTTTTCCTTCTTTCAGTGTTTGTAGCCATTTTGATTACCCCCGAGAAGGTAAGCTTCTTGTTTTCTTGTTGCTGAGCTTTCTCTTTTTCAAGCTGAGAATAAGCATACTTAAAAATTTGGCTATGAGTATGTGGTTGTTTTCCCTTTGACACATTTTCTGTGACACTTTTAGCTCTAGTTTCTACTTCTGTATTAATATTGTCATCAATATCAGGATCGTTTTCAATCTCATGTATTATCTGCATCAGATCACTGGGTTCTTTTCCCTTTTTCTTTGTTGCCACAGATGAACTTGCAACCATGCTTGAAGTTGTAGGTTGTGAATGTGACAGCAACTCAATATCTGCTTCAGAATTTGGTTGTTTCAGAAATTTAACTTTTTCCAGAATTGCTGCATCCTTCTTGAAGGTGCGAGATAGTTGAGCTTGCAGCCCCGTTGCACCCTTCTTAGTGGCATCTTTTGCAAACTGCCATCTTTGGCGCGCATTTGCAGTTTTCCTTGCACTTCTGGCTGCTGCTTCTCTAGATTTGGCCACTCTTCTTTCCCTAGTAGTGAGAACTTGGTCAGAACAATTGTAAATAATGAGTAGCAAAGTACTCAAAGCAGCCTGCATAAGCAGTAAAAGAGTGTTAACTTCCACATGGTCTCTGTGTGTGCACATGTTTGTCTATTTACGTTTCTCAACGTGCATGGTACTAAGAATCGACCATGATTCATAAATCATCTTCTCACTATGAAAACCAGAAATTCCAATAACAATTAAAGTCCAGCCAATGCAACTATATCTCACTGTTTCAATTCCATATAGTTGAGTTCAGAAATAACTTACAATGAGCATAATTCCGTATGCACGCATATTTTGTGTTGTAGTGTTTGAATTACATGAACTCAACTTGAAGCATCCTACAAGATAATCAGTAAATGGTCATATGTACTCTGCATATATACAGTCAGAAATTGATTAGTAAATACGAAACTTGAATAGTGCTGCAAGAATTCACAATTCATGATATCTTACTTTTCTCGGATGTGGAACCCATCCTGCAGTAATGTCTGAAATTTCAAGGGAAAACGTTAACTAACTTCCCAACAATGAAACAGTCTAACAAGAACACTAAGAACTTAACTAAATTGGTTATGTTTTGGCTACAAAAGCAAAAGCTTAACGTATTCCACTGCAGTTATGCAAGATCATTATTAAAAGCTTTAACCACTTCATTTTACTTTTGGAATTGTTATAAATGCTCTTAATAATATTTCCAATTATCAAATGAAGACAGCATTGAATGCTTTCCATGCTGCCAAGATATAAAATGCATATTTTTTCATTTAATTCATCATTTATTAAATATGAGGAGAATGTTTCAAGAGGATATAGCAAAACTCTTACTTCTAGGACCCAAATTTGGTAGCTTATAAAAAGTAATCAAGTTTTGGAGCAAAATAATACCCACTACTGCAAGAAATTCTTTTTGTGGTTGTTGGACAATACGATCCAGCTGAGCAAAATATCTCACTACTGCTACTAACGTCAGCCCAAACATTTGCTCCACCACAGGTATGGTTTGGTTGCATTGGAGGCAGCTGATAAAGATATCTACATAAATATGCTTGTTCATTAATTTCATATCAGAGTGCAAGCAACAAATCAAGGAAAAAATGTCAAATCATTGAGCTAGAATTAGAACTCACGGTTCACATACGCCAGTTGTTTTATTGAGTTTAGCAAGAGGGCAATAGGAACCTAGAGGGCATGCTTCAAGAACAATGTTGCAAATGCCGAAAAAGACAGAATAGAAGGCATCAGAGACAGTCTTTAAGAAACATATATCGATAATAGCTAGTTTTGTTATAATTGATGTCAGTAAGCTATAATAATATTGGCTTTTCATTGAAGAAATTACACAAGAAACACACTCACTAGTACAAGATATATTTCCAAAGATATATGAATTGCACAAAACAAATGTGAATCCTTGAATATCTATTCAAAGTTCTTTGTTGAATCTTTACAGTTAAAAAGTACCAAACAGCATGAAGAGGCTTAAAAGTTGAATTAAAAGTTGGTATAGAAGCTATTTGCAGTCATCTAGTAAAGATATAATTTAAAGATTCTCAGTCAGTGTACTTACGTATCATGCATGTGATACCATGAGGACAAAAGAAGCCTTCACAACATGCTTGACAGTTTGAAGTTCTTGCAGGTATCTCCTTGGAATTTTTAAGGTCAACCTTCTGGCTTGAGAGATCACTACAGGCCCATCCTGGCTCACAACCAGAGACCCATGAGGTTAAATTGCAGTTCTTGTTAGGCTTTAAGTAATTGGCACTTACAGATTTCCCCAATAAACTATTTAAGAAAAACTTCACTTCCGCTGCTGTACACAAACGTTTTGCAATATCTCCTGTTAAATAATCAGAGTCCAAAACATTAGAAGAGTTGTCTCATGAGAAAAAAGATTTCTTGTATTCAACTAAAATTCAAATGATGTTCCTTCCCTCATCCAGTCACCTCAGTGGTGGCAAGAAACACTTTGTTTTTTTCACTGTCCCCACTTTTACTTTTACAGGATGAAATGCAAAACAGTGGTCTAAATTGTAGAATACAAACAAGACACCATATAACATACCATTTAATAAAGTGAATCTGATACAGAAAAAGCCTAACATACTATCAGTCTTGTACTAACTATTTATCCCTCTCAGAGTTACATCCATGTGAGTTATAACTTATAACCCATACATCTATAATTTTCATCCTCACAGACCAATAAGCATTTCTACAAATTTCTGTTTCCTTGGATCTATGAACTTCCTCATTCAGATTTTATAGCTAAATCATGAACATGTTGGTTGGCTGCTCAGAAACTGAATAAGGAAAATGTAAGAAATGATAGAAAAAAAAGGGTATATTTCTAACCTCTAGTCTTCTTAATGCAAGATGCCAAGAAGTCCAGATCGGATGAAAAATTAAATGCTTGATTCCAATCAGCATCCCTGAAAAAGTAAAATCCCGTTTCACAATCAAATTTAAATGTACCATATAAGACAATTCAACTTCTTTTCTTTGAAATTTTACATGGAACTAAATCTGGGAGCCACAGCCCATAGACATTCACGATTAAATAAGTCTACATCTAAACTAAACTCATCTCTCTCTCTCTCTCTTTCTCTTTTCAACCAGTGTTTTGAAAAAAAAAAATTATAACAATTTAAAAGAATAACATGATTAGCTTCAACATCAACTGCATTTCTCACTAACATGTCATCACCATCAAATAAACTGAATGAAAAATTCTAGAGTTATCCTCTAGCAAACCAACTTACTCCATACATCAAAAAACACTGAATCTAACCATCAGAACAATGCCAACAATCACTATGACAACACTAACTGATCTATCCATTCGTCCTGGTAATCAAACAATCTATTGTCTATACATCCCACGCCAGCACACCAGGTTGCCAAATAACCAAATAGAACGAAAAAAAAAAAAAGTATACAATATAATAACAATAAATTATTAAAAGAAAGAAACTCACGGATCTTTGACACAGAAAGTGGACTCTCTGCTTATTTCCTGGCTGATGATTGATGTCAAATTGGAGATTTGACTGTACATAAGCTGAGTAAGGAGAGGAAGAACAGCAGGGCTGTCAATTTGGTCATAGTCATTCATTTGTTGGCACTGCAACTGCGTCATCCCAAGGAACAAGCTGAAAACCACAATGGGCACCCACAAATTCTTTGAGTTGGTACTCCACCTACACATTTTGGAGTGAGCACAAAGGTTGAAAATGAATGAAAAAGAGGTTTTTGACACTCTACAGCAAAAGGGGTTTTGAGCTTCTGCTTCAGGGAATGCCATGCCATGATGGGAACATAGCAGCAGAAAAGAGAAAATGAGAAAGTGATGTTGTAGTGGTGGGTCCCGCCAAAGGGACAGTCGTGATACCACGTTCGAACGAGGTTACGTATAACTGTTGAATACACTGAGAAGACAAGTGTTAGCGTACAAAAGAAAGACATTCCGTTAATTTAGCCACTGGTTTCGGTTAAGATATTAGATTTTCAAACAATAAAGGAATCTAATCTTACAGCATCTCAATTTCCACTTTCTTATAAGCCACCCAGCAAGAGTTTCTTGTTAGTAAAAATATTATTTTAGTATAAATCTTATAAATATAGACTTTTAATGTTTAATTAAAAATCTAAATGGCTTAAACCACTGATGTTAATGCCAAACAAATCATTATAGAGATTCCTTAATGGATCCACATGTTAATATACTGATTTATGAGTATATCACATGCATGAATTATAACCATAATAGTTAATTAATTTGGTTTATTAACATCAGTTTGTATAATGCTTAATTTTAAGCAAGTAAAACTAATAAATGTTCAAGCTTAAAATATATATAAACTAATAAATCCACATAAACCAATAAAAAAATTGACTACTTAATCCATTTGTAACGTACATAAAACTGACTTTTTTAAATAAATTGGTTTGAAGATTGTGAACTGGTAAAAAGTTTTTAAAATATCAAAAACTGATCTATACTTAGTCAATAAAAAAATTTAAAATATTTTTTAGTAGATAAAAATTGAGTAAATTTTGTTAATACAACGTCATTTTGAGTTGTTTCTAAAAATAGAAAATTTAAACCGTTTATATGTTATTAAGAAGCTTCTTATTATTAAATATTTTATTATTGAAACTTAAACTTAATCACCATAATTTTTAATGTTTAAAACTTGTAAATTTTGATATTATTTAATGATAATGTTTAAATTTTAGCAAAATATTATACATTAATTTTTAATTATAAAAAGTATAAATATAAAAAAAAATTGAAAAATTTAACTTTTAGAATCGTAGCATCAAATAAAACTAATTATCTTTAAATAATATGTCATAGTAAAACCTACTTAAATTAGTATAATTGTTCATCAGAATACTTTTAAATAATCCAAAAAAGTGAGTGTGAGAAAGATAAGATATGATGTCAGCAACAGTCACTGTATGAAATGAATGGAATTTCAAGAAAAGACAGCATGCCTATGAAGAGCGGCGCCGGTTATTACAATATTGGCCCAATCTTCTTTATTTTATTTATTCCAAATTGGCCCAATACTTATATATTATTATATTATACATAGATTCTAATAAAAATCTTCATAACAAAGTTTCCTTTTTATTTTTTATACAATCTAAAATTACCCCCACACTATTTTATTTTATTAGTAAATTGAATGTTATATTGTAATTTTTGTTATCAGTAATTATAAATAGCTTTATATTGATTTAAAGTATGAAACATATTATATTTGATTTATTTTAAAGTATTTATTTATCAAAAAACATTTCTTATTAATTTTGAAAGTAAAAACTACTAATATTTTTTTGAATTAAGTTAATATAATTATAATATAAATAGAGATGTTAAGAGGTTACAGGGTTAAAGTTACAAGTTTTTGTTGTTACTTGGTTACTCTGATATTCTGCATTTTATTGTTCTGTTTTCTTCAGCCTTCAACCAACCTTTCACCGTCTCCATCTCCATCTTCCTATCCCTTTTCTCAATACCTATTCCCTGTCATTTCTTTCTTTTCCTTTTCTTAAGGTTTGTGTTTTTTTCTCTCTTCTTTTTCTTGCAATTTTTATTTTTGAGTGTTTTTCTCTTTTTCCCCCTCTTTTTTTGGGTGATCGGATATTTTTGTGTCTGGATATGGGATTAGGGTTTTTCTTTAATGATCCTAGGTTTTCACTTTGTAATTTTGTTTCATCGGGAGAGCAAATCAAGGGTTCTTTGTTTTTTGTATCCTAAATTTTCAACTTTTAGCATCATCTTTCTTGACGTTAAACTAGCACTCCAGTGGGCGTAATGGTGGATGATATCCCAATTTTTCTCTCTAATGGGTTTTTGGGTTAGATTGAGTGTTTTCTGGAGTGCGTGGAAACTGGCTTGGTGTGAAGCCTCTGATCTTAAGACTTTTTATGGTGAATTTGATGAGTGATAATGCATTTGTACTTGCCAATATTTCAATTATGAATTGTGTTTTCTTAGTTTGACAAAAAAGAATATCATCTAATCATATTATTCGTTTTTATCCTTTGTATAAAGTTGGTTGTGTTTATTTCACTATGATTGCATCACACATATTAAGCGGGGGATCATCCTACACAGTTTGACAATAAGCTTTTGTTCATTTTCAGCAATTGAATTCTTTAGAGGCATTAAGGTAAAGCAAGTTGGTTTCTGGGGTATTAGAATTACATGTGTTTTGTGAGCAGATGGCCACTCATGACATGGATCCTGATGTTGTTCGATGGGGTCTTCATCTTCTAGATGTTTGTACACTTTCCCATCATGGTTCGCCTAGTATCCTTACCCACTATGATCCTGATTATAGTCGAGTTGAATATGTCAGAGAAGGCTTCTGTCAGCAGGAGTATGTGGAGAATGACGAGGCTGTTGCACGAGCTTATCAAGAAGAATTATCACAACTTGACTCCATGGAAGCTTCTGGGATACCCGATTATCAGAATGAGGGAATGCAAGGATCTGTGTATACACAAGATTGGCCTCATTCTTCAAATGGAAACTATAATTATGGTAGAGAGTTGCCGTTCTGAATCAGTTTTTTTGTCTTGTCAATTGTATTTTATTTTTTATGTAAATGGATTTTCTAAATTTGCATGTTAAATTTGTCACCATTTAGGAAATGAGTCGCGTCACAACTCTTTAGATGAGTCATCGTACAATATGAATGATGTGGAGAATTATGTTCCAAGTGAAAGGGGAAATGATATGCATGAAATGGATGTTTTTGGTTCCTCTGGGTCAGGAGAGGTACCTAGAGATCATGTCTGGGATTCATTGGAAATATCAGATGAATCTTCTCTTGATGGCGAGGTTGGCAAAAGATTATACCAGATGGTTCCGATCCCTGTAAGTGTAGCTCTACTCCATCCACTTAATTTTGTTTTAAGGTCATCATGTTTTATCTTCTATTATAATTTCCAATTGTATTTGTCATCAATTGATCCTCTTTGGTGATTTCTGGTAAATTTCATGGGCAAAATTTGCATGTCTAAAATTTAAATGACGATCTTTTGGCCCATCAGCAGAGAAATGCAGGAAAAATATTTTTTAGAAATGTTGGAACAGATTGATACTAATCAATGCTTAGATCACGAGAAAAAAAGTTCAATGTAGAACAATTATGTGCCACCCTATACACCTGAAGCTTAGTAACTATAATTTATACACACAAGAACAGAATAATAATCAATTATGAGCAATCGTCCTACAATTATGGGGTGGCAGACAAGAGCTCCTGAGGCACGCATAATGGAGAGCCTGGCTGTTGATGCCCTCACAGCACTAATCACAAAAATTGTGTGCTACGCTGCCTCATCTCTTTTTGTCGCTGCACATGCTATGTGACTGTGTCGTGCTGAGCAACCTTTGTTCTGCATCTGTTGGACAACTTCTAGTGTGACAAAATGGTTGGGCTGAAGTTGTCGGCTGATGGGAGAAAGAAGCTAACCTTTTTTTCCCTTTGCGTGAGGAGATGACAATTGATGGGAGAAATTACAAAGAGGCTGAATTTTTTTTTTTTTTTTTTTTTTTTTTTTTACGTTTTGTGGGGGTCCCCCTTGTTTTTTTTTTTTTTTTTTTTTTTTTAAACTTTGGC
>Ga0099825_1001430_pt1 | contig 30487 bp, 14 predicted proteins | sample SiratroredBW_FD_76838 | JGI IMG/M metagenome (GOLD analysis project Ga0099825, IMG submission 76838) | Root nodule microbial communities of legume samples collected from California, USA - Siratro red BW | ecosystem: Host-associated > Plants > Roots > Nodule | place: USA: California | collected...
AAAACATTAAAATAAAAAAAAAAAAAAAAAAAAACCTCCTCCCTCCCCCCCCCCCCCCCCCCCCACCCCCCCCTTTCTTTCCCCCCCCCCCCCCCCCCTTTTTTTTTTTTTTCCTTCTTTCTCTCTTTCTCTCTCTATAACACCTCTCTTTCTATGTCACTTTTGTCAACAAAAAAATCAGAACAAAACCCTCCAAAATCTGTTTCTCTTTATCCCTCAATTAATACCAAAAACCAGTTACGTTTTCTCTCTTTCTCTTTCTTTTTCTTCTTCAACTCCAATTTCTGAATCTTGGACCATAGAAAAAACTTCCACCTTTTTCACTTTCATGGAGCATTTAAAAAACCCAGAAGGGTCAAGCAATTATTCCTTGCATTTCCAAGCTTAAAATATTCAGTGGGTGCACTTTGTCCCTATCCTCTCTCCCTTCTTTTTCCTCTCTCTTCCCATTCTCAATTTCACAGATTTTGCTCTTCATTTTCTCACCCCATCAAAATGTTCCAAATCTTGTTTCAAAAATCACCTTGATTGATTGAACCACATACTAGTTTTCCATAACCCACAAATAAAAATATGATCTTTTCTGCTTTTTCTGTCACAATCTTCTTCACAATGAGAGAGACGTCAGAGCTTTCTGAGAAAACTCATTAAACCCCATTTGCTGCATCATTTTCCTGTGCGTTTCTCAGCATTTTCTCTCACTTTCTCGAGAAAAATCTAAAATCTCTCACAAACAACAATGCCCTCTTCCACCACCTCTTCCTATTCCTCTCACTCAGCCTCTTCTTTCTCGTGCTTCTCAGCACCTTCTCCATCCAACCTGCAACGCTTTCTTCAATGTGTCACCCCTCGTGTTCCTTCTCAGATTCTGCCGAAGGTATTTGTTTCATTTTTTTAATTTCTTTTTCGATTTTTTAATTTTGTGTTTTGGTTCTTTGGTTCTGTTCAAGTACCACTCTGTGTCTCTCTGGGCTGATTCTCTCTGTTTCGATTCATCGGACGGTGCGTTTGTTTGTTCAATTGTGTTTATTTATTTTGTATTTTTTAATATCTGCAATTACCATTTACAGAATGCGGAATATTTTTTGGATCTTTCTTCAATTTCTATTTCTTTCCTTTTCCCCTCGTTTTTTCATTCTGTATGAATCATTGCGTGGTGAAATATTTTTTTAGTTCTTGAAGAATGCACTGATTTTGATTTGCACAAGGGGGTTGTTGTTAACACATTTTTCTATCTCTGATGCATAATGCTGGTTAATATTTATTAAAAAATAAATTAAATAATATAGAATAAAATAATATTATTTATTTTTTGATAAATTTTAGTCACTTTTTTTCAAACGAAGTATTTAATTTAATATTTTCCTTTATATAAAACTATATATATTGACTTTTTAACATGCTATTTAATTAAATTTAATGACTTTGTATTAATAATTTTGGACAATTTTATCGCTGGTGTCTTTTAAAGATAATTATTGTACAAATTAATAAATTTATCAGATTACACGTAAAAAACGTGCCATTTAAAGGAAGTTTTGTATATGCTAATTTAATTCATTTTATGTTATTTTAAAGTTTTAATAAATTAAAAAATTAGAAGTAATTAATTTTTTTTATTTTAGTTTCAATATTTTTTTTCCGTAACTTATTATTGTGTGCATAATGTTTTTGATTTGTCGGTTCTGAGAATATTTGTTGTACCTGTCACGTGTGTTTATGAGTATAGGAGAGTAATTTTTTGAAATAAATTAATTTTAATATTGGAATTACTGAAAGTGGATACGAAAAAGAAAATTAAAGATGTAGCTTTGTTATTTCAACGTCTGATCTCAAGTAATAAATGAGAATATCAGTGTCTTTTTCTCAGAAGAGCCATCTATAGTATTTTGTGTTGTCGTTGAGATTTTGTAATAGCAAAATGAAAGAAAATATTACATAAAAAATTAAAATATTACATGTAAAAATTAAATGTTTTTCTTTCTCTAATTTAGCACAATCAGTTTTTAGAATTATTCCATTTAATAATAGTGATATCAGTCACCCCGTTACTTTTTTTTGTGTGTTTTAATATGAGAGTTGAATAAAGGAATAGAAACGCATTGAATCAATGAATTTAACTTCCTTCAAATAAAAATATAATAGTAACTGTTGATTTGTGATATTAAAGTTTTAAGTAAGATGAAATACATTTATGTCAAATTAATGACCAAATTCAATGTTTTAATATGCGGTTATATTATTACTTTTATTTTATTTTTATAATAATAAATAATATTATGTTTTTGAATCGTTTGAGTTATGGTTCCATCTATAAGTCACCACCTGGGTTATTTATTTCAATTTTGAATTTTAATTATTACTAATATTTTTATAATTCTATCTTTTCTGTGATAAATCTGTTATGGCCGAAACGATGTCGTTTAGAAGAAGCCTTGTCCTTTGTAGGGAATATCCATTAGATGCCTCTTGAAAAATCTCCGTACACGTGTCTCTTTTTAATTATTGTGATACATAAAGTAAATGTTGAATCAACCATGGTTGATATAGACGCAAGAGTTTTCTGGCTCCAAGAAAAATACCCTTTCTTTTTCTTTATAATTATTAATTTTTCTTAGTTTAGAAAAGTCAGAATATTAATTGTTTTTTTTTTCTTACAAATTTCATTAATTAGTTTGTGTCCTTTCTCACTCCAATTGCGTGAGATTATTCTTCTTACGTGTAAATGAGACTATCCATTAACCTTTCCGTAATTTCAGTTTGAAAAAAATGGAAAGTAAATAACTAATTACGCATTTTTATATACTTTGCTTGTAGACTTAAAATTTGATAACACTTACCCTAATCATTCTTTTGTTAGAAAATTCAAAAAATCTACATTTTTTTAATTCCAGTTTTTCAGAAAGAGGGATCATGCAAAATCTGAAAAGCTTTGTGATATATGTTTTTTGAGGGAATTCTGATGGCTATTGTCTTTATTTAGACATGAACTATGGGTAATTGATGGTAGTCTAAATGGTTTTATGTGGAAATTATGATACTTGATTTGACTTGGAGAGAAGATATGGGTTTCTTCTTCAATCATGGCATGTGGTTGAAGAGACAAGGGCCAAACTTTAAAGATAAAACCTTCAATTTTCATTAATTGGATTGGTTTTGTGGCTGCTGATACTTTATTTCATGTGTCGTGTGTGACGGGGAAATTGGTCATTGCACATTTTGTGGGCACAAGCCAATAGTTTTCATTGGTGGTCTCGTGAAAAAATGGTTCATGTAACTATTAAAAATCATTCATTATTTGTGGTAACCTATTACTGAGAAAGATATGTCCTTGGGATTTTCCTACTGCTTTCAAAGTTACCACATTATTACAATGTCATTCATTGAGTGGTTTTCTATCAGAATCTCATGTTTTCATTTTCAATCAATGCTTTTTGGCTGTCCCAAAGGGGGACAAATGAAGGAAATAAAAAGAAAACAAGATTTTCTGGAATCTGCTATGCTTTTTAAGCTGTTACTGCTTGAAGTGGCTAATGACTTGTTTTGTCAGCTGTTCCTATTTTTTACCATACTCTTTTATCATAAAGTCTATCTTAAACTAATTGGTAGTTTATAAATAGCATTTTAGATGAGGTTAAGGAAGTGATTTTCCATTCTAACTCTTAGTTTCTTACAAAAAACCTCTTTTGCAATATTTGGTGTAATGAGTCTAATTTGCATGCATTGTTGCTATAAAGAACTCATCACTAGCAAACGAAATTACTGTGCATAACTGTTTGTTATTGGTTAACAATGTAAAATCATTTACATATTCAGTGTAAATACTATTCACTCTTGCATTAATAAACTGTTCTTGTTTATAGTCAATATACATTAGAGGAAGTGAGTTAGTGCTGATTTGGTTTTGATTCAATTAAGAAACATTTATATTCATTTTATGAGAAGGAAGAAGGACCATTACCTGGTACTATGAAAAGATTGGTATCCTTAATTTTCTTTGATTTTATCATGTAATTTGCAGAGCTGCTTTAATGATCTAAATCCCCTCTGGCAGCCTCTTGGCAAGGACAAAGTTGAATACTTCACTCTGCAAGATCTTTGGGACTGCTACTATGAATGGAGTGCATATGGTGCCGGTACACCAGTGATGCTGGAGGATGGTGAGACTGTGACTCAGTACTATGTTCCATACCTATCTGCTATCCAACTCTACACCAACAAGTCTGTTGCAGCATCTCGGTATGTTGGAGACAAAGCCTTGTGTGTTGTATATGCTAAACATGTAAAAAAAAATGGTGTGATTGATTTACCCTTTTGTGTTTTGAAGCAACCGGAGAGAGGATAGTGATGGAGTTGAATTTGAAAGTGATTCATGGAGTGAGGATAGTTCAAGTGATAACCTTTCTAGATCACTGAGTAACAATTCCAGCAAATCTTGGGAGGATGCTGTTTCTGAGGATTCGTGCTGTGACCAGGAGGGTTCCTGGTATAACAAGTTTGGCTACCTTTATTTACAGTATACTGAGATGGCTTCTCCTTACTCAAGGGTTCCTCTTGCGGAGAAGGTATTTTTGCTTTCTCAAGTAGCATTCACTTCAGTTTTTACCACCACATTTCAGATGAAATATGGTTACATTGTTTTTGGTTGTTTCTGGTTTCAGATAGACGAGTTAGCTCGGAGTCATCCAGCATTACTGACATTGAAGAGTGTGGATCTTTCCCCAGCTAGTTGGATGGCTGTTTCTTGGTGAGCTTAGTTTGTTGCTCTTTTTACGTGCATATGATTTTATGCTTTTCTTGGCTTAACAATGTGAAGTGTTTGTAAATAATATCTCTGAAGATTTGGTACTTAACTGAAGTAAATCATGTCATGTGATATGTTCTTGATCTCATGTAGTAGGATAAGACTTTGTTACCACTTTTTAATCTGCTTTTTGTTTATCCTTGAATAGGTACCCAATTTATACTGTCCCAAGCCGAAACAATGAAAAGGAATTGGAAGCATGCTTCCTCACTTACCATACTCTGTCATCATCTTTTGAAGGTATCATAATCATTTATTTTTCTAGGCAATAATTCTTTTCTTCTGGACAGTGAAAAAACAGATCAAACTAGTTGTAGTTCAAATGTTTGAGGTTTGCTGGTTTATCTCATTATCCACATCTGAATACAGGATTTTCAAATACTATAATGTCTGATTGTGTTCAAATGAGTTTTAGGTCCTTAGATAAACATGCAAAAGAGTAGATTATTCCATATTTGTTTCTAAAAGCTATGTCAAGAAGAGGTAGGTGCTACACACAATTTCATTGACTTATCACTATATGACATAGTAATAAAACATTTTGTTTTGGTATATTGCATAATGATAAAGAGAAACTCAATGAGCATTGCATAACCCCTAAGGTTTTTGGCTTGGCTTGAGCTCATTCTTGATGAAACCTTAATGTCATTTCAAATGTGTGTGTGCAGATTGTGCAATGGACTGTGATGACATGGACATAGGGAATGATCTATATTGTTTGAAACAGAGAAGTGAGCATGTCTCTCTCAACCCCTTTGGACTAGCCACATACAAAATGCAAGGAGATGTTTGGCTAAACACTGACCGTTATGACAATGAGAGCATATCCTGTCTATACAGTGCTGCAGACTCTTGGTTGAAACAGCTCAATGTCCATCACCATGACTTCAACTTCTTCACATTACATTCCACCATGTAAATTGGCTGAGCCACCACCATCTCCATCCCTCACTGACATCCCTTTGTTAGGCTCTGAACTCTGACACCGGCCCAAGAAAAATGGTTCCCCTGGGAGAGCATTCTGGAGACATTCAGAAACTGAGGAGTTATATCTCAAAGAGAGTGTATAACCCCATGCAATGTAAAGTTTTGTTAAGGGGGTGAGTTTTTTTTTACTTACCATTTTCTCTTCATGTACTCTTTTTTTTTTGAGTAAGGTTATGACTGTTTGTTTTAGGTAACTAAACTATCATAAATGTCTTGTACTATAGACCTTTTCTTCTCCAAACTTGTTCTCAATTACAATTTTGTATATTTTGCTACTTGTCGTTTAGAATTAATTTTTCTAGATCCTTTGCCTTATTGTTTGGTAAAATCTCATTAAATAGAAAAGACAGAAAATTAAAATAATAAAAAAAATGGAAACATGTGGTTTTAGAGGTGGAGATTTTCCGTGGAGAGAATCAAATAAAAAATTTACTAAAAAAGTCCATTCCTATCAACAATTGGACCAATGTAGCATGCATGGTAATATGCATGTCCCACCATAGTTAAAGGTTTGTTTTTATTTCTAAGTAATGCTCTGTATTTGAAATAGTAAGATTTATTCTTTTCCAATTTTAAATCTTTTACTATTTAAGAAATCAACCGTTCTTGAAAACGTAATATTGAGAAAGAAAAAACGTTCTTATTATTGAAGATGTGATGAAGGTAGTATTAGAAAGTGTTCTTAAAGGTTGGAGGTGATTTCTATAAGATCACGTGTATGTTATTATAATTAGTTTTTTATTTAACATAAATATAGTTAATTTTATTTATATTCAAATACAAAATGAGGAAAAAATTGTATTATATTTTTTTACTGAAATATTTAATGGGTTATTATTGATTCAATGAGCGCAATATGATATTTTTAGTTAAAATTGTATTTGAACTACTTTTCTAACTTCATATTCCTAGGAAATCAAATGTGTATATTTTCTTAAAAGGGGTCAACACTTGTAAAAGTGAAGGGGTAGTTTTGTTTGTAAATATCTTTTGAAGGAAACATTAATGAACACGATCTGAGGAAGTGAATAAATTATTTGTGGACTAAGGGAAATGGCACTATGTTATTGGTCAAGAAGATTGTGGCCATAAGCCAAACAACAACTATGACTTGTTTCCCTCATTCATCTTATCTATCTACTCTTTAATTTGAGCAAGACTTTTCAAATTTGAGATTGTGTTTGTGAAAATTGGTTGAAGGTGGAAAAGTTAATAGGAACTTTAAATGGTAATCAATAGTTTAAACTTGTTAGATTAGTTTATTATGTTATGGATATTTAGTAAATTAGTTAGAAGTTGTTAAATTTGGATAATCAAAATTATTAGTACCTATCTTCATTGTGAGAAAGAGAATTTCATTGTCTAAATTAAAATTATTCCACTGGAATAAGATAATGTGATTTTGCATATAGAAAAAGAGAAGTTTGCAAATAAAAGGTTCTTAACTTATTGATGAACCCATAAATGCATAAATTGGAGTGTTCCAAAACGCGCAATCCAGCCAATTTTGCCGTGATTGTTGCGCGTAAAATATTGGTACAATTTTTGACCCGTCTCCTAGCCAACTTTTCTTTTACAATTTTTTTGTTTTTTCATTTTTAATATATATATATATATATATATATATATATTTAATTATTATTTCTAATTATAAAAATTTACAAATTATTATTATACTATTATTCTATTATAATTAATAATTAAAATTTAATATGTAATATTGATTATTTAAATTAAAATATTATTATATATTTCTATTATTCATAATGTAATACACAACATAATTATGACAAGACTACAAAACATAATACAGAGTGAACTAAGTATTAAATTAAAGATATAATAATTAACATTAATATAAATATAATTAAATATCAATTATACTATTGAGATATATAGTAATTAATTATTTTAAAATATTAATATTAAGTTCAAATTTAAATATCGATATTTGTCATAAAAGAATGATTCTTCCTTAAGTCACTTAAAAAACAACTTGTAAGTTACTTTAGCAATATGTTTATGGAGGAAAGAGAATCAATTTACCTTCTTCTTCACTTTAGTGACAAACCAATCAATGTTCAATATCCCAAAATTTCAGATATTTTTTTTAATAGCTAAACTAGAGGTAATTATAAAAAAAAAAAATTAAGTTACCTTCTATCTATCTAAATCTAAAATTTATATTATTACACAATATTCGATCAAATAACTCTTACACAATTCTCACGAACCAAAATTTAGTTGATATCAATGTTTAAAATAAAGAGGGATACCACAATTATCTAACTTCATCAATTAAGTACCCTTCCTTAAGGTAAGGATAATAAAATTTAAATCCCCGAAATTGAAAGAATCATAAGTTTATTACATTACATTGAACAGTCTAATATATCTTTAGGTTTATGAATTCAATATTTATGTTCCTTTACAAGTTTACTTAAATTTTAGCACTCAAAATTAACCATTAAACACTAGTAAGGTTATTAACTTACTTAAAAACAACTACAATGTCTTAACTCATCAATCATCAGCCAAACTTCTCAATTCAAACAAAATATCAAATATTACTAATATTCACATTCTTTGCATGCAATTAACTCAACTTTATATAAAATTCAATTATTAAATATAACGTAAATTAAAATTTAGAACAAAAAGTAACTCCCATTACCTTAATTTTTCCTGGTGCAATGAAGAAAATAGAGGTTGAAGAAGACGATAAAGCACAACACCATAAGAGTCCTTAATCACCTTAAATTTCAAATCTTAACTATCAAACACACCAAAATCAAGCTTAAATTTAAAGCGAAAATTCGTACAACCCACAAATCTCAAGTCATGCATAGTAGATAGGAGAAGAAGATACCCAAAACAATTTATTTTTTTTGTTATGGATTTTCTGTGTAATTCTTGATTTAGTTTGAAAAATGAATAGTTAAAGAAAAATAATGGAGGATTTGGGTTATGAAGTTTTGGAGAAAGAAGAATGAGGAATGAAGAAAAAGAAAGAAAAAGATAGAAAATTGATTTGGTACAATTAAACAGGAGTTTCCTAACTATTATTTACATCCTCTATTTTACAAAACTCACCAACTTTTTATTTTTTTTCTAAAGTGGAAAGCAAAATTCAAACTTCTTTTTTATTTTCTACAACTTATAAAAACGTAGATCTAACTAAGTTAAGATTGACATTATGAATAAGATCATAACGAATACACAAAATCTCAAATAATGAGATTTGTATATTTTACTTTTATCTAATTAATATATATATATATATATATATATATATATATATATATATATAAAGAAAATAAGTAAAACAAATAAAAAAAGTATTTGAGAGATATTATAAATAAATAAAAGAGATGTATGTCAAAAGTGACTTTTTTTTTTGTTTTATGTTAATTGTAATTGAAACTTGCTCAATTAAGAATATAACAGAGTAGTAGAAAATAATCTTAATTCTGAATGGAATTTGGAATTTCTTTAAATTTTAACTGAACTAACTTTAATTGTGTTGTGATTTTATTTTAATTGAAATTGAAACTCATATCCAATCAATAAAATAAATTGTGCATATAAAATACTATTAATTGTTAATTAGGTTTAGAATTTTTTTTGAATTTAATTACATTAATTTTGATTGAGTGATGTTAAGATTGATAATACATATAGCAAAGTAAAATTTTAATTGTATTAATTTTTAGTTAAATTTATTTAAACTCAATATATTCACCTAAAAAGGTGAATAGTCAAGCATGAACCATTACACTATCCAAGATTCAAGATTTTATCGCAGACTATCTTTATGGTCTTGTTGTTTCACCATCTTACTTGAAATTTAAAGAAACGAATAATGTATAACTATCATCCTCTAATAAAATTCAAAACTAATCTAATCTACATGCATGTTATACATACTCTAAATATATAAGCAAATAGACTAAAACTTAGACATAAATAAATTTAATTTTCTCTTTTTAATTTATTTCACACATTTTATATTTGGGTACAAAAACTAATCTTCATATAACACCATTTAGGATTTAATATCAAACAAAGTATATAAACACTTTCTAAATATGGAAAGAAATAACATCTCTTATGCAATGATATCTACATACTGAATTCAGAATAAATATAATAAACAAAATTTTAGAGAACGAAGTAAAATTTTTTCACAATTTCTGCATAGCAAAGCTAAATATATATAGTTCACTCCATTCTAGAATTTTGTTCATTATAATGCATATATTCCTCAACTTAGCATTTTGTCTCTTTTTCCAAATGCGCATGCTGATTGTCACTATCATTATCTGGTTGAAATTGGAGTTTCATTGTTGTTGTTTTTTATTTAATAGTTTCATGCCCCATTTCATCAAAAGTAAGTGCTTGAGTTATTCAGTTTGGGGCATGTGAAAGGACTAACTTTTGTCACCTTCTTACAAAATGTTTGGATAGAATTTTTTATAAGATTTTTTATTGAGAAAAAAAATTATTTTTTTCATAAGAATACTATTTATTTGATAGAGAAAGGGTGATTTTTATACTCAGTAAATTGTTATTATTCCTTTAGAAGTGATTTCAGTTATTTGGTTTTATTCATGCATGGAAAAATTATGTCTTACTTTTATAGTTTTGATAGAGAAAATATGGTTTTATACTCATAAAACAGTTTTCATTATTCTTAGAATTTGATGAGTTTAAGAAGTTATGTTTAAATGGCTATTCGATCCAATTTTGAGACTTCATTCTTCCCACATTCATTTTAGAGACATCTATTGAAAAGTCTTTTGAGTTAAAAATGTAGAGTAATGTTATGCATGTTTTTCATAATATTTTCTCTTTTTTGAGGAAAGTAAAATCATATTTTAAAATATTAAAAACTCTTCAACATACATGGTCAACACTAATTTTTTTTCTATGTAACTTTTTATATTTGGAAAAAAACCAGTAAGTCTAAGACTTGACCTGGTGGGAAGTCTGTTGACCATAAAAATCAATCTGGAATCTGTCAAAACTGGTAAAAATTGAGGTAAAATGATACAGAAATTGAAAAATGATAGATAAATACCTCAAATATTGAATGAAATCTAAATGATACATAGCACCAGAAGTTCTGATATTTAGCGGGTTTATAGTAAAATAATAAATAAAGATCTATAAATATAAATTTTAAGTTTAAAATTAAAACATATATTTTAATTTTGATAAAAGTAATGTTTAAAAAATGTATTTATTTTAAAAACACCAAAGTTAACATTTTTTTTCACCCTTCCATTTATGGGGTCAGTGCCAAGATACACATGTATCATTTGTTATAAAAATTTATCCTAACAATTATTGATGGGTTTACTGACCACTTGCTATCAAATTGTTATTGAATTATTGCTTAATTTCATAATATATTTTAAAATTTTACTTTGTATGACTAAGTTAAACATAAATTCAAATTAAGTGTTTTTAAAGTTTATAAACGTATTGTAAGAATGAGTGTAATTGAAGGAAAAATATAAAAATAGCTTAACACTTGTGTGTATATTATTATTCAATAATATTTAATATTGATATGAATGATAAAATTATTTAAAATGACATTCAACGGAAATATTATTAAAACATCCATGCATATATAGAACATTTAATATTAATATTGAATGAAAGTATTTTTAATTAATATTAGAGTTTAATATTACTAGACTCTGTAAATAATTTTATAATTTCATCCAAACACTATTAAAAGTTAATAAACTTATCATAAGTCATTACTTGTGATGAGATCACATTGTAAAACTATAATATTGTTAGTGCATATTTTTTTTTCTTAGTATTAAGGTATTAATACCTTTACAAACTAATTAGTATTGAATGAAAATATTATTTAACAACTATAAGAGTAAAGTGAAAAAGAAGAGAATTCAGAATAGTATCTAACATAGACCCCCTATTGTTAAGATAAATCCTTCCCAAAACAAAGCTTTAATGGTAACAAAAAATTAATAAATTGTAATTCTAAGTAATTTGAAATTTGTTTATAATGAAAAAATATCTTGAAACAGCATCAATAAAAAAATTAACATTAATAAAAAGAAATAATAATAAATTTGACACTAGACAAATAAAACTTTAAATGATCCAATAAAAAGAAGTATGAAAATAAAAAAAAATAATATATATATATATATATAAAGTATAGAGAATTATTTATTCTTTCTTTTAAGTATAATTAAAAAACACATAATTTCAACTCTTATAAATCTCTCTCTCTCTCTCTCTCTCTATATATATATATATACATATATATATATATATATTTATTTATTTATTTTCTATTTGAATAAGATATTTTATCATAAAATATTTGAACACTTTTATAAAAATAATCATCCTTCAAAAATTATTGTCTAAACATAATGAATTAATAACGTTCAGAACCTCTAAACATTGCTTGTGAACTATTTCTTATCTGTATTTTAAGATTTAATCTCTTTCTAGTGAGAAAAGTTTTGTGTGAAAACACACTTCATTTAAGCTAATTTTTGTAACGAATATTCATTTAAATTTAAGATACTTTTTCAATATGGAAAATTTTAATTAGGCTAAATTTATTCAACTCTGTAGAACTTACAGTCTCAAGAAATCGACTTATCGCAGTTCCAAAAGCATCTTTTTACAAATAGATCTTGAAAACGTAACTTTTACTTCTATAAGAGTCTATTCCCAATCATTGTTTGAAGATGAGTTCATGATTCTGATCTTTATTACCTTAAATGGATTGAATTAAGAAAGAACATGACAATTAAGACCATTCTATAATAACAGAAAATTCTGAAACTAAAGTTTTGAATGATTTTTTCTTCTATACATGGTCCAATTTCTAAACTGACAAAAAAATAAAAATAAAAGACTAAATCTGATATTTTTTCCCTTGAAGGGGTAATGCTTAAAATGTCATTTACTAAATAAATAATTTGAGAATAAAATATGACTATCTTTTTAAAAATTAAGAGTTTCAATTTTTAAAACACAACCATTATCATGTCCAATAAGTTTACTAGAAATTTTGAAAAGGTAAATTATATATGAACACTGCAATTTAATAAAATGATTCAATATTTAGGTATATGTGTTTAACAGTTGATGAAGAAAAATTGTCAAAAAATAAATATAAACACTATAATCAATAATACTATAAAAACCATTTTTCATCATCATTTTGTTCATCTTGGTTGGTGGTATACACATTTGTCTTCAACTTTTTCATTACCATTTATACTTTGTTTCTTATTTAAAGCAGGACTTATAAATTATCAATGCATTAATATAGTGATTAAAAAACTTTTATTCACACTTTATAAGATTATTCACATTCCATGGTTTTAATTACCATCATCAATGAATGGTAAAATACGGAAAAATTAAAAGAATATAATAAAAAATGCGTAATAGAATTTACAAAATAAGAATTAAATTTTCTTACTTTGCAATCATATTCTCCATTTCAAAATCCTTTCATGGTAAAATTAGAGATTTGTGACAAACTAGATGACAGAAAAGGCGAATGAAAAATGGTTAAAAGCTGTGACCAAAAGACAAAATTTTTCGATCACAGAGTCCCATATGCCATAGGTGAAAGAAGAAGAAGAAAGAACTGAACTTGGATTGATTTGGTGTGTGTGGAAAATGGTGAGCCACTGCAATGCTTAATAACAATGTCCACATATTTCAGTTTCTTCAACTCCCACTCTTTCTTCTCTGCATGAACACAACACAGATTCTGAAAAACACAAAACCCCCATTTTTTTTTTTTACTAATGAAATCCCTTCATCTCTCCCCCTTTTTTTCTCACCGTTATTCTCACGTTTCCCTTTGTTGTTGTTCCCTTCCCCCCAAACAAAACTTCCACGAACGCGCTTTCTCTCTCTAACCGTTAAGGAAGGAAAGTGATTATTGCTTGCCACAGTGTTTGGCATCAGATTCTTTTGGAAGCTTCCATTTTGAGCATCTGGGCGTCTCTTCCCCCTGCTTTTCCTTCGATTCCCCCATCTGGGTCGGTCTCATTTTGCTCACTTTGGTTCGTTCCTGTTTTCTCTGATTCAAGAAAATTGAACAATTCAGGCGTGAAATGATTGTTGTTTTCGCTTGGATTCTCCTCGGGTTTTTTCTTGGGGTGGTGGTGGTTGTGGCCGCCGAAGGTCTTGGGTTGTTGTGGCTGGTGAAACGACTGCATAGAAGGATCAGCAGAGACCAAGCGAAAATCGCGTCGAAGACGCAACTGGATGGTTCTCAAAGTGATTCCCATCAGCAGTTGCTAAAAAAGGAGGTGACTTTCTGGTTTCCAATGATATCTGTTTTTTCAGTTTTGTGTTTGTTTATTTGGGGGGTTTTAATTTGTTGACGTGTTCGAGTTTCGCTTTTTGTGTTGTTTTATCTTCAGGGTGTGGTTTGGGTTTTGGAGCCTGACAAGGTTCCAAAAATTCGGGTAGAGAAACAGTCAAAGGAACAGAAGAAGAAGAAAGATGTGATGGAGGTGACTCCGGTTAGGAAGTATGGGAAAATCAATGGGCAGTCACTTGTGATCACAGATGCTGACGGCTCTCACACCACCATTCAACTTAAGGGGTGCTCAGTGGAAGCTGTTTCAGCAACAAGTCTTGCTTCAAAAAAATGGTAATTTGTAATGTTAAGGCTTTGCTTTCGTGATGGTGGTGTTGTTTTGGTTACATTTGGGTTAACCGCCTGCATTATATGACTTCACCTTCATGGTTGGTGGACTACATTATGTTTTTGAAGTTCCCTTCTTTAGATAAGTGTGTTTATATGTTGCATGCAAACTGGGAGATGAGGTCATTTTGAGGGGAAGTAATTCACAATGTTAGAGTTATAATTGTTGTTGTGTTAGGAGTGTTTCTGGGTTGGGTTTGTACTACCTGTATTAGACTTGCTCAAGCCAATACCTTGTTCTGAACAGTAGGTACTGTGTAGAAGCTGTAGTTTGTATAAAGTTTATTTCAACACAAAGGTATCATGCATGTCAAATCAGTGGTATCAACTGGAGCAGTGCACAATTTGCACAAACATGATTGTGAAATCGACTATGTTAGACTCATAGCTCCTCTTATACAACAACTTTTTTTTATCCTTTCAGTTGGATCATATTGAAATGCTCATTATTTTGATTCAACATAGGATCACAGTTTAAAGTCTCATTTCCTTTATGCCCTGCATGCATCCGAATGAGAGGGATGCGAGTAACACATCCTCTAACATGTTCTTTTTCAACACACTCTCATCTATAGTTTGTTGAAAGTCACAATTTTTTGTAGGTCCCACTTCTTATTTAATGTTTATCTCTCCTATTTTTTGGTTCTTAATAATTCTTAAAATTGATATTGTGTTTTGCTAGCACTCCTCTCCTGATGAAGTAACTTGTTATTTCTTATGGTGTCTTACTTCAAATGATAATGGATAGATATATTTTTTATGTTCTTGCTTATTTACTGAAGAAATTAGGTGCTTCAATGTAATGACTCGTATAGGGCGAAAAAATACCCCATCAGAGTGGAAGCCAAGACATCTGTCATCTACCATGGAAGCAAGACTGTTTACATATATCTTGAGACTGCATGTGAAAAAGAAGCATGGTGTAAGGCCCTCCGTCTGGCTTCTTCTGATAAAAAAGAAAAGGAAGAGTGGTTTGCCCAGTTGCAAGATGACTTTCGAAGTTATTTGATATCATTAAATACTGAATATCATTCTCATATGAAACCATCGGTAGGATCAAGTGCTGATGCAATAGAAAGGGCTAGTAAGCCTGATGGGGGTTCCTCTAAGGTTCGTCAATTTTTGAAAAAACTTACAAAAAAATCTTCCCGAGTTGGCGTGGAAAATAAATCAGCTTGGACTTCATTGCCAGGCCGTGAAGAAAGAAAGAACACTGATAAGCTTCGTGCTTGTCAGGACGCAGTTTTAGCCACTGCTTACATGAAATCTACTTCAGCAGCAAACCCTCTAAAACTTCCCTTGTTAGAGAATGCTGCACCGTCATCTTCTAGCATATCTCGTTTGGCAAGCCAGGGTCAATTCTCCGATGCAGACACAGATGAAAAGTTAGGTGCGGACGAAGGAACATTGTGTTGGAATTTGTTGCTTTCCCGACTCTTCTTTGATGTAAAAGAAAATGTGCAAATGAAGAAATCCATCCAAGAAAGGATTCAGGTAACAAATGTTCCCTTTTGATGATATTAATTATGTATTTGATTGAGTCTGTTTATATATATGTGTGTTTATGTATGTATTTATATGTACATAAATTTTCTTTTAATCTAATTGTTAAAGGTGTGTTGCTTTTTAGAATCATTAGATTAAAAGAATGAATTAAGCCCTTCTCACTTTTCTATACACACACAGACACACATGGTTTGTTTCAAGAACATCCTACAGAGACGTCATTTTGTTTTGGTTTCTGTTAGATAACTGTTACTCTTTTCTATTATTTTTTACAGAGGACATTGGGAAACATGAGAACTCCCAGTTATGTAGGGGATGTAATCTGTACAGAAATCAACATGGGAAATGTTCCACCCTGTATAATTCGAATGAGGGTTCTTCCAATGGAAATGAGTGAGGTGTGTGCCTTAGAGGTTGACATTGAATATTCTGGTGGTGCATTGCTAGAGATTGAAACAAGGCTTGAAGTAGGAGAATTAGAGCTCGAAAGGGAAAGAGAGGACTTAAATCCAGAATCAAGTAATGATGGGGCTGTCCCATCAGATATTCTTGAAGGATTTGAATATTTGGATGAGCAATTGAATCTTGCAGAAGGAATGAATGATTTACAAGAGCCAAAAGGAGATGGTGAGTGGATTATTCGTTGGTACATTGTCCTAACAAATACAACTATTTGTGCAATTTCTCTACGTTATGGTTTGGTGAAATTATGCTGGATTTTTTTCCCCATAAAAATGGAATTAATGAGGACCACGGTAGTAGCTTTTGTTCAAGATATAAAACCATTTATGAGCCTCCACGAAACATCAGCTTTTAAAATTTCTAGTCCTTTTCTCCCAGGGATGATGAATTTCCAACGTTGATTTGTGTGTGGGTTGGGCGATGTTGAAGTGTTTCTTGTATCTAGATATTGTTATATAAAGCTCTTAGAATTTGGGTTCGGGTATAACTGAATTGCAAAAGCTAGCTCATGAGATGATGGTTACCTTCCACTTATATATATTATTTTGGTTATATCGCTAATCAATGTAAGATTTTCAACAAAAGCATTCATATTGATAAATCTAGTCTGTGCTTTTCAGATGTGTCGAAGAGCTCTAAGCATAGTACATCTTCCTCGTCTCAAGGATCAAGATGGAAGTCTATGTTAAATTCTGTTGCCAAGCATGTTTCACAGGTAGCACATTGTTATTATTCCCACTTCAATTTTTCGATTGTTCTTTCATTATTAGGAGTCTGTTTCATTATTATGTTGTGTGTTTGTGCTTGTATGAGCTATGAAGTACGGTTCTCTGTCCACGGCTAAAGATATATATACTTTCTTTGTCTTTGTAGTTTAATGATAGTTGGCCAAATTCGTGTTTAGTTTCTCTTATCATGTTTATTTAATGCACAGTCTTGTTGTTTGGTTCTATTCTGCTGATGGGCAATGACTTCATTTTTAGGCATGTCACAGTAACCTGCTGAGGTTTTCCAAACCCATGTTCAGATCCTTTTTCATGTTATTACATTGGCCTTACCTATTGTAATTCTGTCAAATAAATATTTTCTGTTTGTAAACTTTTTCTAGAAACATGATATCACAAGCTTTTTTACCATTAAAAAATTAATCTCAAAGGAGATCTTTGTGTGACATGAAACTAGATGTGATGTCTGCGTATGCTTTGTGAAACCCTGTTGAATTATACTTTGCTCTACTCTTTTTTTACCTTGGCTTATTCACAATAGCATATCTCTGCAAATTATGACTGTAGAAGTTCGGACTGCATGGGTTCTTATCGAAAGTACACTTTTTTGGCATGCATAGAAAATTTATTATGTGGTGAAATGTTATGAAAATAGCATGTTAGCATTAGTTCATAATTGTATAAGTTGGTGTATGAAAATCAAGCAAGTCTCTAAACTGAAAAAAAGGGAGCCAATAATCAACATTTGGGTTTAACTGGTGACAATTCACATATTTAATTACAACAATTATAAATTTAATTCAATTCTGCTGAAAGCTTCAGCTTTTAGGAAAATATACATAAATGATTTTTATATTACAACCCTAATATCCCTTCACACAAGACCTTGCAGCCCTGAAGGACAACGCACTGGCTCGCCTACCTACCTTGTGGTAAAATCCAACTTTTTATTGAAAGGATTGTGCTAAAATCACTGTGCCAAAAATCTAAGCCTTTAGGTAAAATATGAGATTTTTTTTTCCATCTGTAACAAAAAGCTATCAGAAGAAGCATAATGTGAATCTTGTCTTGGAGCATTTTCAAGTCAATTAGATGCACATCGAGACACATTTAAGTATTTCGTAATGCATAGATGTTAATAGTAATTTATATTTTATGATAATGCGTAGATTTTATGCTATTTTATCTCTTCATACATTTATAAATAGTTTAAGCTTTGTTATTCTCAAGTTAACGGATTATTCATTATGAAAAGGTTCCTCTCACCTTGGGAGTAAGGATAGCATCCCTCAAAGGGACATTGCGTTTGCAGATAAAGCCACCTCCCTCTGATCAATTGTGGTTTGGTTTCACATTTATGCCTGAGGTAGACTTCAGCTTGGAGTCATTCGTTGGAGAACGCAAGATAACTAATTCACACATAGCTTTGTTTCTGGTCAATCGGCTCAAGGTATGATAGTTATCTACTCATTTAGATATTACACGATGTTGATGAACAATTACTGTTTCCCTCCAGATGTTATTTGTGGTTTCCAAGCTTTATGTTGTTCATTTCCATGTTCTTGTTAAATCTTTGTATAAATAGATCATATGCACTTCTAGTATTGGTTCCTATGTTCAAAGAGGAGAATTTCTTTGGGCAAATTCTTTTTGCTCTACCTGTCAGTTTAACCGACCTCCCTTTCAAGTAGTGACCATGTTTTTTTTCTCTGGAGTGACTTCCATTCTGTCGAGTATGTGGCCATAGAAATCTGGATTTGTTAGTATTTGTTCCTTGATACTTGTTTCTCTCTCTGTTTCTTAACAAATAACACTATCCATAGGTTTTAGCAAATATATCATTCTGTGTATAGGCCCATGTCTCAAATATCACAATTACTATGATCTCTTTTCGTGTTTTCTCTGTTGTAATCTATTGTAGTTCTCGACTGAAGCCCTCTTTTTGCATATCTTTTTACAAAGGATTACAACATTTTTCACTTCCAAACTTAATTTTTGTTCTCTACTGCAGGCAGCCATCCGGGATACTTTAGTGCTTCCAAATTGTGAAAGTATATGCATTTCATGGATGCTAGCTGAAAAGGACGATTGGGTTCCCAAGAGTGCTGCTCCGTTCATATGGATCCACCACGAATCGGGAAACGAGACTTCAACCTCAGTTGATACCAATAGTCAACCTCCAGGTGGATTGAAAGCTAACTCAAAGGCCTTAATTGATGGTCCAGATCTCAAACCACATAAGCCACCAAAGTGTACCAAATTTAGTCAGGAACCAGCTAGGAAATCAGATTCTTTGGCGTTTCCACCAATTTCCTCTTCTGCATTAACATTAAGGAGCAGCAGAAGTTCGGAAGAGCTGACAAGACCCTTTTTAGAGAATTGCAAACCCCAAGAACCAAGAGATTTGCAAGAACATGGAACTACTTCGTTGCACAACGACAATACACATGAAGCCAATGAATTGGTGAAGATGGGGGATATTTCTGTGGTTGAATCACCTACCAGAAACGTGGTGATGGACAAACAGGATAGTTTAATTGAACAGGATGATTCAAGGCCAAGGAAAATCGGGAAAAGGGAAAGAATTCTTGATTTGACAAAAAGGGTGAGTGAGAAATTTGAAGAAAAGAGGCGCAACTTTGAAGAAAAGAGTAGGAACATTGTTGAGAAGATGCGAGGACCATGAGAAATATAGACAGAGTAAATGTCAGAATTCTTACATATTTGTTACTGATTTTTTACAATGTCAGAAATTAGTGCCATTCATAAATAAGAATGTGGGACATTAGGTATTGTTTCATTGATGAGTTGTATATTTTTTAGGGGTTAGAAGATCAAATGGAACTAGATATACACATCACAGAAAATACTTTTATTGCATTCCACGGGAGTTCCACGACACTGACGTAATCCACTTGTAAATTTGCAATGGCCACAGGGTATGATAGAAGACACATTTAATTGTTGTGTACGAATTAATATTGTGACAGAAAAAAAGATATACATTTATAGTTCTCATTTGAGGAATATTTCATTTCATTATTTTGCATACTTGAATTTCTATGAATGCCTTTCTTAACTAGCCATCTTCAAGTATCTTGGAACTATGAAGTGGATTGTGGAAAGTAGTTTGAACTACGAAGAGATCATTCCACACACCTTTGTCTTTAATTTTGCTCTTTGTAGCTGCTATTATCACGTGTAAGCAGGCAACCACTGCAAGTCTTGCCCCCTAACCGACTTCTCAAATGTTTTAATGATATCCCTTTTTAAGAAAAGAAAACAAAAACGAAGACTTGAATGAATGAAGGAAATAGTTTTAATGAGAATAATAAAGTAAGCAGGTGATTAACAAAAAAATTTACGCAGGAAGGATAGATAATGGTTGTGGTTTAATCAAGTAGGCTATCTTCCCCCAACTTGGAAGAATGATTTATTAATCCGGTGCAGTAACTGAATGTAGTGTCTGGCAGAAAAGACAATAAACGCATGGTGTTTACAATTTACATCTTTCATCCTACGGTGAAGTTGAATTACACGTGAAGTAGTATGTAATAGATTCGTGAGTAAAAACTTTGTTAATCATTCGTTGATATTGTTTCTACTGTATAGCTACCTCCTTGAACAACAAAGTTTAGATCTTCTAGTGTTTTATAAGCCAACCTGTGATCAATTTCCAGCAGCAAATGCCTGATAGCTACTATTGACCTCAACTTGGCTCCAACCACATTCTTTTACCAATCCTTTACCATCTATCAAATTTCTCATCATATGCGCCTCCTTCCACTTGCCTAAAGAGGTATACAAGTTAGCCATCAAGACATAACTTCCAGAGCTTTCAGGAGTAATTTCCAATAACTTAACAGTTGCAAACTCTCCCAACTCAACATTGCCATGAATCCTACAAGCACTAAGCAACGAACCCCAAGCTTGAGCTTGGACTGCCAGTGGCATTCCCTGAATTGCATCTAAAGCTAAGTCAAGCTGGCCAACTCGACCGAGAAGATCTATCAAACAGGTACAATGTTCTACTGTAGGAGCTATTCTAAAGTCCTTTTGCATACTTTTGAAGTACTTCAATCCATCTTCTACCAATCCAGAATGACTACAGGCCAGCAAAACACTAGTGTAGACAATGGCATCTGGAGTTATCCCTTCTTTAGTAGTCATTTTGTGGAAGAGGGTGATAGCCTCATTCCCCATCCCATGGATTGCATAACTATTTATCATGGAAGTCCAAACGGTTAAATCTTTATCCGTCACCCTTTCAAACACTTCTCTTGCTTTCTTGATGCTCCCACATTTGGAGTACATGTGTATGAGAGACGTTTGGACTTGTTGGTCTGATTCCAACCCGTTTAGAAAAACATACTCTTCAATCTCTTGTCCCGTGCTCAGTGATCCCAAATCAGCACAAGCTGATAAAACAGTTGCAAGGGTTGCTCCATTTGGTCTAATATCTGTCTTTACCATCCTTCTAAACAGATCCAATGCTTCCGCTGGAAGGCCTGAATGGGCATATCCTGCTATCATTGATGTCCACGATAACATGCTCTTTTCAATGATCAGATCAAATATCCTTCTAGCAGAGGTAAGGTTACCACATTTGGCATACATAGCAATAAGCAAATTTTCAACGGAATCTACTTCATCACACCCGCATTTAAGTACAAGAGAGTGAACAGATGAAGCTAACAAAAGCTCTCCTACTTGTATGCAACCAGAAATCAGATTTAGAAACACAACAAAGTCTGTGCCAGCACTTTGACGTTGCATTTGGTTAAATAAACCAAATGCTTCCACAGCATGCCCAATTTTCACATACCCCCCTATCATAGTTGTCCAAGAAATTATTGACTTCTCATCCATCAAGTAAAAAACTTTCCTAGCTTCATCCATCATGCAAAACTGGGCATACATAGCCATTAGTGAGTTGGCCAGAGAGACCTCTGTATGCGCAATCCCAAGTTTGATCAAGCAACAGTGTATCGACTCCCCCTGCAAACGAAACTTGAAAGAATCCAAGTCCGAATAACCCGACAAAATTGAAACGAACGTTGAAGCAGTAGGCTCAAAACCAAGAACCCACATCTCTTTCAAGAGGCTCAGTGCCTGGTCCATTGAAGACACGCGAGAGTAAGCCGAAACCATGGCGTTCCAGGAGACAACACTTCTCTGCGGCATTTCATCAAACACCAGGCGTGCAGATGCAACATGGGAGCATTTGGAGTACATATCAAGAAGAGCAGTTTGAACAAAGGTGTCTGCTTGGAAGCCAAGTTTGAAGACACGGGCATGAAGCAAAGTGCCATGTTGAATGGAAGCGAGGTTAGCACAGGCCTTGAGGAGCAAAGGGTAGGTGAGATTGTTGCCATGGACACCAGAGTGTGCCATGGAAGAGTATATGTTTAAAGTTTGTGTGAAGAAGCCATTATTGGCGGAGTCTCGAATCATCAAGTTCCATAGGTAAAGTGGTCTTCGGAAGCTGGCAAAAGACATTTACCTCTTCTCAGTTTGAAGGCATCTTTGTTTCTCTTGTTTGGTGCTGCCAGAGAAGCTAGCATGATGCCACCATTATCACTGTCCCAATTCTTTGTTTCTTGTTTTTTATAACCATCTTGTCGAATTCAACCTTACTTCAGTTGCTTTATGTTTTGATCTTCTTTAGGCCAATTGTTTGTGCATAAGACATGTTCTTGTTAAGGATAAAATATCGATATTAGAACCTTTAATAAAAAAACTAAGTAAATATTGAGTTTAGTGTAATAAATATTAACATATTTTTTTATATATCTTTTGTATAAAAAATTGTAATTGTGTTAATTTTATTTAAATTATTTTAATAATTAATATAATTACTATAATTATATAATTTATGGATTTGTTGTATAGTAATCCTAGTGTACGTGTTTAATTTTTAGTACTTGTTGTTTATTAAAAGAAAAATTAATCTTAATACGTAATTAATTTTGAAATAATTACTAAATATTTTAAATTTACAAAAAATAAAACAAAGATAAAAAGTCTTGATCAAGTTAATTCCATATATTAACTTTAATCTTTTTTAATAAATACGGTGATAATTACTAAAGAGTGCTTAATTACCTTCTCAAATATTAACAGAGGTTAAAATAAAATTAATAGAATCAAAGTGTTTATATTAGATTGTAAGTTTTTTATTGTTTGTATTAAAAAGTAAAATATGAAATACAATATTAAAAAATGTTTGATAGTGATAGAAAAACAGTGTAAAAGTGAATAATATTTTAACTATTCTTTAAAAAGATAACAAAGTATTAAAAAAATATAACAAAGTAAAATTTAACGAATTCATAACTAAATAATGAGTTCCATTGTAATACATTGACGAATGTAAACCTTTATAAGTAGAGTCTAGTTTTTTCATAAACATATCTAATTAAAATAATATTATAAGAATTTAGTTTGCCTGGCTAAGAATCAAATTTAAAATAAATTAACACAAGAAGAATTTCTGCAAATTAATTTAAGCATGAACAATTTCATTTCATTGAAGTGTTTATTAAGATAACTAATATTAGATAAAAGAAAATAGTTAAATATTTTTTAAGTACCACATTCAAATAAATACCCGAGAGTATTACATGAAGATTCAATAATTTAATTTATTTTATTTTATTATTATATGTTATATTTTAATAATTTATTTATTATCTTTAAATTTCTTTTACATATTTCAATTTTATAGAAATAACTAATTATTATATTATTTTTAGTATTTGTTTGATTATTTTTCTTAATTTTTTTTACTTAGTTCAAATTAAAAAGATTTAACATTAGAAATTGAAGTAAAAAATGTTTTGTTATATGATTTTATGTGAAAATTACACATAACAAAAATTATAAAAAATAAATTTAATGTAACACTAATTTAAATAAAGAAAATAAAAAATTAGTTTAATTAATACTTAGTAGATTAACTCATTTAAATAAAATGATTTGTTCAAATTAAAAAAATAGACACTTTTAAAAAATAAATAGAACTATTAAAATTTAATAAGAATTTAATTGTTTTTTTAAAAAAATTAAAACTATACTTATATAATAATATATTTTTATCTAGAAACACAAATCTCATTTGTATAATAAAATTTATGTAAATATATCATTTTATTTCATTTTATATTTACAAACTAGTTTTTTATCTAATTTATCTAATACTTATAAATAATAAGTTAGAATTTATCAACTCGGAATTATAAGTTATGAGTTTCTCACCTAAGCACTTAGTTTATTAATTACAAGTTAACACTTAGCAATATGTTGAATTGAGACCCATCAAAAGGCCTACTAGCATAAGAAAAAAAAAGAGTATTATATCTACTACACTTATGCACTAAAGATTACCACCTAAAAATAAGATAAGTAAATTGTCTTATATTACCACTATTTTTCAGAAAGTTTCATATTTAATCACTCATAAACAAGAAGACAACATGTAATTTTATTTATAAATCCTCTTACAATATCAAACATGGCCAATAAAACATTAAATATTTTAGCATCGATCATATGTTATGTGGCTTGCACTGTATCCAGTTAATAAAATCAGACATTTGTCATATATATATATATATATAATATTCTATGAACTTCCTCTATTACCATATCTAATATCAAACAAGCACTAGGATATGAATAAATTAACTCGATCTCAATCACAGTGTCTAATTTAATATTGAAACCTTGGAGAGATAGCAACTAATACATCTTTTTTTGTATTTTCTACTAATAGATAAATATATTGTTCATTTCCTTTTCCTTCTGTGAACATCCAATCATTGTCACTGCATTTATTTCTCTTGATTTCTGGTTTTACCTTTTCTTCTGCCTCAAGAAATCAACTACTTATTTCTGAGTCAGGACATACATTTTACAAGCATGTGAATCTAATTCAGCGGATATTTCTCCGGAGACAGATGACTGTGTTGAATGCTGCAAAATTCAAAACAAATTGTAAAATGCATAGCTCATAACTACTTTTAGATGATTTGCATTGTAAAGAACACAATGAGTTAAACTATGTAGCTCACCTTCCATAAATCTCTTGCATCAACCAAAGTTCCTGGTTTCAGGCCTAAGTCAGACCATGATGCAGTAACTTTTGCTTTGGATGAACTTCTATTCCATAATATCACTGCTAACTTGTTATTACTAAGAGGACCTGCCCAAACCTGCAACAAATTGTTTTCTTTTCAGAAGTTCTATTGAGTACTTTGACACAAGAAAATTGAAATTAGTGACAGAATAATTTGTGTAGCTTTTGAAAAATGTCACTAAAATTTCTGTGGCCACAAAATTAGTAATCTTAAAAATTGTCACTATATTTGGTCACAAACTCATTGAAGTTGGTTTTGACTTCATATGTATGTATCTATTAGTAGCTGCTTTGTTTTTATCTGTTAGAAAACATCAAAAACTATGTTGGTGGCAACTTCAAATTACATGAAAACATGGAGTAGCAATGTAAACTAAGAAGATGTGAACCTTATCACCAGTTTTAGTGGAAAAGAAACACACTGCACACCAAAAGCAAAGGAAGTTACCTCCAAACCATTATCACTTTTCACTTTCTTTCCTTGAACCCCAAGCTTGTCTGCAATATCCTAGGATCATTAGCTTTAAAAGCATTCCCTGTTTAAGAAAAGATAAGAATGTTAGTTTGGTTTTTCCATACCTTGGTTTACTGCAATAACTTCTTCATTGCTTAGCAATTCTTTTGTGGTGCCATCCAGCGCTCTAATGTCACAACCAATCAATAAAGGAGCCTGTATGTACAAAAAAAAATGTAAATATGCAAAAATACATTATTATATGCAAATGCCTAAATATGTTACTTTTTTTTGTTTCATGTTACCTTAGCTAGTGCCCATATGCTGAAATGAGCACGATATTCTTCTGTTGTCATGCCTCCATTTCCAACTTCTAGCATGTCAGGATCTGTAGACAAAAAAATATTATAGTAAATAAAAATTGTACACGGACATAATCTGAGATTGATTACTATGTACAAAGCTAGTGAGTGGTGTGGATTCTTACCATTCCATCCTCCTGGTCCAGCATAAGAAGCCCATTTGTCATTCAGATCTGCACGAGATATCATACTGTGGAGAAAATATAGTAAGATTTTGATGTGGAAAATGAATTCCTTGAAAGTGATACTCTTTATAACTTAATAATCATGGCCTTTTCAATTAGGATGAATGTGATGCAGATATGGACCAGGTTTCAAATTGAGTACTAGATAATGAAATTCCTCAAATTAGATTCATATTACATTGGCATTGAAGATATATATATTTTGTATCATATCATGCAGGCTTACCTATCCCACTGATCTTCAATGTCTCCTGTTGTTCTCCAACTATTTCCCACACTTTTGGCCCAAGTTGCTGGATCTTCTGATCCCCTATGTTTGAGAAAGCAATTAACACTTGTGAGTTCTTTGGCATAGAGGAATAATAGAGTAGATGAAATGCCAGCTACACTTTCTTCTAGCAATATAAATTCCTCAAGTTTGTGAATAGTCAAGTTCATCAGCATAATGTTTGTGAAACATGATCACCAATTTTCTCACCATTCACACAAAGAGAAGAAAATTGGCCTTCCAGTGTTTGACAAAGCTTTACTCATTGGAGGGTACCTGTGTTACAAAATGTATCAATCCCTGAAGCCTAGAGGTATGTAGATTGTCTATGTGTATTTGAAGGTCACAAATACCTCTCTTTGGGGCTTATGTTATTATTCTCACAATTATCATACTTCAAGTAGTCAATGCCCTAAAGTAACATTGGAAAGAGGTCTTAATAAAACTACATAGGACAAAGGTTGATATAAGTGCAAAATGACTTTGAAATGAATGGATGTTATGTTACCCAGGAAGCAAATGTTTTTGCGTCTTGCTCTTCATGTCCTAGTGATCCAGGCATAGTTTTGCTGCATGTTTGATTTCTGCAGAGAAATTGTGAGAGATTGAAAAAAGTTGAACTATCACAGATGCAAAATTAAGAGTTTAATTTGTGATATACCCTGCATCCGAATAGATCCCCAACTTCAAACCTTTTTTATGAACATAATCTGCAAGAGCTTTCATTCCTGAAGGAAATGTTGAGGCTTTGGGAACCAAATTTCCCTGCCACCATTTTAGATTAGCCAAATTAAATATCATAGAAACTGCATATTATATTGTGATATGCAGAAAGTACCAAACATGTTAATTCATTATGAACCAATTATAGTCATTAATTTCATGCACCTATATTCAAATTCAAGCTTTGCAACCTTCATGAGCAGATTATGAATTAGGAAAATCAACTATAGTGTCTAATGCAACTTTCTAATTGAAATTATTCATACTAAATAGTATAATTACCTGTGAATCTCGATTAAGTTCTCCCCAACAATCATCTGGGCATTTGAAAAAGAGTTGTACATTATTTTGTATTGTGAACAAATGTACCATAATTTTGTACTACTATTAATGGCAATAATAAATTTCATAATACAAAATGTTGTACCTATGTTAATGTATTGGTAACCAAGAGCAGCAAGACCAGTTGACACCATAGCATCAGCTGCAAAAGTTAAGAGATTTCACATAACAAATATTAACAAGAATGTGTGTAGTATTCAAAAATAAAGTTGTAGTAAATTCAAAATTCTTGTAGAAATAGTTAAGTACCTGTTTCTCGAATTAAGTCTTCGTTAATATTGCAGGAAAAATGGTTCCAGCTATTCCATCTGAATTGTATCGTTAGTAATTTATTGCTTTCATATATTTGCAAAAATTCATCACTAATGAAATCATAGAAATTCTTTTAAATAAATGGTATGATGACAAAAATAGCCTTATTATTCTCTTTCAATTATATTTTTTTATTCATAAATGTATCAAATGTAATCACAATCTAAAATGTGGAATTTCCATGTTAAATTCTCATTTCTTATAATATATCAAATAAACATTATAGAAGTAATTGTGACAAAATTTGACCTAAAGTTCAAGATAAGATCATTTAGAAAAGTCATTTAATAATAACAAAAGAAAGATCATTAACTTTTTATTGGCCTACCCTAACATAATAAGAAGTGGTTGGAGGGTCAATTGAAAACTCAGTTATGAGTTGAAAGCTCCATGAAAGTAAGAGGAGAGATAGTGGATTAGAACCAAATAATGCTTAGATGGTGACACCAAAAAAAGCTTGTGACATCTATTTCTATAATATTTTGTCTAATTTTTTTATGTTAATGGTTATATGCTATATAGATTCTTGGTTGATGATTGGTGAAAGCTATTAATAAAGATGGAACAAGAACCTAGGATTTTTTATTTATTTACAAAAATTAACATAGATTAAGAAATTTAAACACCTCACTCACCTGCTCAAGCTAGAATATTTATATTCCCTATTAGGGGGGCTTTGGTAAAACAATGGAATGCTATAATAACCCTTCTTAACATTTGTGCTATTGAATCAATAAAGTCACCAAATGTCCTTTTCACTGTGCCAGGTGCCAACAGGTGGGTGAAGCTAAACAGCTAATGAAAATTCCACAAACCCCAAACAAGAATCATAATTAAAGCTTAACCAATTGCAAGACAAATCATGTCACCACCATCGATATGCCTTGGAGCAGTCACATCATCTTCTTCCATTCATGATCAAGCAAGTTGGATGTGGAGTGGCAGCACTTGATGGTGCCACCATAAATTATTCATTGATATGTATGAAGAATCAGATCACGATAAGACATAATACTATTATTTTATAGTTAATTTTGAAATTTGTGTTTTGAACTTTCATACATGATAGAAGAATTTGTCTCATTTCGAAGACCCTTTTGATTCCATTGCCCCTCCTAATTCTCCCATCACCACCAAAATGTTCAAACTGATCATTGAGCAATGAACATTACAATTAAGTTTCTCTTCAATTAGTGTGATTTGCTTAAGAATTAGAATTTTATCTCAACAAACACCAACACAGATCAATAAAGCAAAACTCTAGTTTTGATTGAAAATGAAATCAAACAAGTCTAACATCTATAAAGTCAAATTTAATAAGCTTCATCATACAATAATTAATGAGAAAGACAATGCATGTGAATCAATGAGACTTGCACACACATGTGAAACAGGATTTCAATTATTTGAGCATGTTAGTTAGATGCAAAAAGCTAAGGGGACAGGTTTACACAAGGAAGGTAGAAAGTTTGGTGAGGAAAGTGAAGAAAAAGAAGCTTACCCCATGGGTGGTGTTTGGCCAAGTCCATTCCCAACCAGGTTTCTTCTATGCACCTCTCTAGACATCATCATCATCATCACATTCATTCTATCCAACAATCGAGCAGATGAAAATCTTGCACCATTCAACATCACAAGGAAGCACAAGGCAAGCTTTCCCATCATGGATAACTTCAAACTCGAACTTGGTGATGAGTGTTGAATTGCCATGTAGCAAACTATGTACTATATGAACATATAAATGTGTAAAGTTTTTATCTTTCTTATATGGGAGCAAAAAGCTATTGAAAGGAAGAAGAAGAAGAAAATGAAACTTGGGAAGAGGTAAGAGTTAAGCTACCATGATATTGTGCTATTTATGGAGCAATCTTAGAAGAGTAACTTGCAATTTAAAGAGCAATAAGTAGTGGAAGTGAAGGTTGGTTCAATGGACCAGCTTTGGCTACTTTTCAAAAATAATATTATCATATTGGAATATTGTTTCATTATTAAATACAAACCTTTTTTTAATAAAATTTAAACTCCAATTCCTCATGAAAGTAATTATTATTTTTGTTTAGACCAACTAATTTTACTATATTAGTTACCTTGTCTCAAGCTTCAATTCCTCGTAATAAATGTTTATTACTTAACATTAGACGTGTTTAGATAATCTCCAAATTGTTTCTATCTATCTCACAAACATCTTAAATTATGTTTCAGAAACTATTTTTGTAAATTTTAATGCATAATTATAAACTCTAATTTATTAAATGAATTTTTAATTGTTTTGAGAGGATAAGTACGTTTGAGTTTTGAACTCACCTATTTATTTCAAGTTTATCTTTGAGAATATGATATGTAACATAAATATTTTACATGTACATAAAAATTGAAGTTTTTTTTTTTTTTTTTTTAAAAAAATTGTTTCCTTTTATTTTTTTTTTTTTTTTTTAATATTTTTATTTTTTTTTTAAATAAAATTAAAATTATTTTAAAAAAATTAATTT
>Ga0099825_1001432_pt1 | contig 30472 bp, 12 predicted proteins | sample SiratroredBW_FD_76838 | JGI IMG/M metagenome (GOLD analysis project Ga0099825, IMG submission 76838) | Root nodule microbial communities of legume samples collected from California, USA - Siratro red BW | ecosystem: Host-associated > Plants > Roots > Nodule | place: USA: California | collected...
CAACAAGACTCACAAGATTGGTTGAAACATTACCTTTGTGTTCTAAGTGGATGATGTAGAAGATAGCTTGACAACTTTCCCGTCCAGCTTGAAAGATAAGATTGTCAACATAAGGTTAGACAACCCTCTGCTCTTCAACAACAAGACTCATAAGATTGGTTGAAACATTACCTACCAGTAGACTAATGTATAGGAAAAATATCCTCTAACACTTATTCTTTCACCTACATTTATTTTGACAACTACTTTTCATAATAAAATATTATATTAAAATAATAACAATTAATATAAATAAAATAATATTTTTTGGAGTTGTAATTTGAATTAACCTAAGAATGATGTTCTCAAATTATCGTCACCCTAATGTATAACCTCTAACGAATATGAAATCATGTTCAGAATAAAAATAAACATATAAAAGCTTGCTCTCTTCAGAGCTGGAAGTAACCAAAGTGTTTAACGCGATAAAAAAGTAATATTTAATTTGTTGAAACCTGAGAGAGATAAAGGAAGGAAGAATAAGAGTAGTGTCTCAAAGTGAAGAGCCCTAAAAGCTTGCTTTCTTGAGGGAGGTGATGTTAACGGAAGCACCCAACGCCGACTTTCCCACTTCAACTTCAAAAGAATCGTAACGAAGAAATAGCTCCACAACCAGAAGCCGAGAAAACAGCACCACGAAATCCTTCCCGGCACACTGCTTGTTCTCCAGGGTCGTGTTCTCCGTCTCAGGACCATTCGACCAAAGCACGTACTTCAGCAGCTTCTCTCCCTCGCCCACGAACCGATCAGCCACGAACTCCTCTGCATTCTCAAATATCTTCGGATCCTTAGTCGCAAACGGCTGATACCCAAACATCATCTCCCCTTTCTTCACCGAAAACGCATTCTCGTGGCTCTCGATCACCAAGTCCTTCTTCGCCTTCGCGTACTGCAGCGGCACCGGCGGTTGAATCCGAAACGACTCGTACACCACGGACTTCACCAGCGGCATCATTTCCATCGCGGCCATCGTCACCTTCCCGCCACTAGCCTTAACGGCGCCCCTCACCTCCTCGGCCAGGCGAGCGTGAAGTTTCACGCCCGCCTCTCCAATCCACTTCATCATGCTGGGGAAAAGAATCTTCATTCCGCCGAACGAGTTAAAGCACGTGGCGAATAACAGGTTGTGGCACGCTTCTTCTTTGGAGATACCCAGACGCACTGCTTCGTCAAGTACAGCTCCGGACGACTGGTAGAAGAAATCATAGAGCCTCTGGTAGTCCTTTTTTATCAGAAAAGCGGGGATGCGGAAGGTGTGGAGAGTGGGATCTTCCAGGAATTTTGGAAGCCCCAATGTCAAAATCGGACCAAGCTGGAACAGAACCCATATTTGTATTATACTTGGTCCGTCGCTTCCGAGCTTTGTGTCGGAGGGGTTGGTGTCAAAAAACGCGCGAGCTAGGAAGTTAAACGCTGCTTGGTCATTGCCGCTTCCGAAATCAGCTTTTCCTTTGTCGGCCAGCTCTTTCTCGAGGTTTTCGAAGAGGGTTGTGTAGGTTGAATGGAACTCGGGAATGACGTGGCTGCTTCGGTGTTTGACAAGGAAGAAGATGAGGCGTTTGAGTCGCTCGTGTGCGGGTTCGGATGGGTCGAGGTAGGAGAGGATTCGGTAACCGCCGGTTAGTTCGGTGGAAGGCATGTAGGTGCCGGTGAAGAGGTCACGTTTTTCTACTTTTGTGACGTCGAAGAGGATGGGGAAGCTTTTGCCATCGAGCAGAATGATGACGTTTGGGTTGGAAGCGATGAAGGGACCAGGTGGCATGTTGGCGCGGAACACGGTGGAGTTGTACTTTTGGGCGCGGGATTTGAAGAAGAGCTCAGCCCCTTGGTTGTAGAAATAGTCGAGCCGGTCACTGATGGGTCCTATAAAAGGGAGGCCGTAGTCTCCCGGGATTTCGCGCATCGGAAGCTTGCCCTGCTCCGACGCTTGCAACGGCGTCGTTTGGGAGACTGAAGCTTTGATTGCAAAAGGACGCGTGGAGGAGGAGCGTGATGAAGATCGTAGCTGCATCAAGAGAGGAGATACCGTTAAACTTGATGCCATTATTCAGTTCAAACACCTTTCTAATGCAAAAAGCTTCTTAAAAGAAGGGTTTTACTATTACAATTGTGGTGTTGGGGATGCCTATTGTGAACTTTTCGGCTCCTATTTATAAACATTAAATGCAGATGGGGAGGTACTGTACTGAATTTTCCACTTTTTTTTTTTTTTGTCTTGGAAATTTTTAATAATTGGTGTGAAAACGGGTCTAGTTATTATCTAATTAAGTATATTATTAATAGATTTATATTCAAATGTTAAACTCCATTGACTTTATTTGTTATTAAAAAATTAATATATTATCGATTTATTATAATTTAATAAATCTAAAAATCATTTTACAATTATAATTCTAAAACATTTTGATTAAATAATTAATAAATTTTATAACATTAAGTCGCGAAGTAATTAATATTTAAATAAAAACTTTGATATACAATTATTCAACCATCTTAAACGAAATTGAATCTATTTTGTACTTAAAGATGAATCAAACTGATTTATTCAGGTGATCCGGTCAAACCGGAGGATGACATGTGTACAAAACATACAGCGAGTTGAATACAACTCTTGACGTGATAGTTTGAAAAAGAATATACAATAAAATATAATTTTGTAATTAAATTATGAGAAAAAAATTAAGATAATAATATTTAGGTTGTTATCTGGGTATAAGAAAAAAATAAAATGCGAAGATATGAAGATCCGTGTTTATAAACGCATGCAAAACGCGCGAAAATAGATTTCGGAGACGAAGGAATGCTAATTTGTCTTGAATGGAATTGGCTAACTTCAGGCGTGTGTATTAAGAGAATTATTGTTAGTAATTTTACCGTTATGATAGGTTCAGTATTAAAAATCGCATATTATTCTTCTTCTAAAGTTTTGTCTCTATAAGGCTAAAGATTGTGCATTATTGTAATAAAATGATTCAAGTCCAAACGTTACCTATTGTTATAATAAAATTAAGAAAAATGTTACTTTGAGGATAAATAAAAAAAAATCTTCTTTAATAATGGTTAGGTGATACAATTGCTTACATGACTAAAAGAGTATTTTTGTCTATTCAGAATTTATATTTTAAAAAGTAAAAAAGTTTTTTAGGATTGAAGGATATCATCATCACAAATCGTATAGAGAAATCACATCCTACAGTGAATAATTGTCTCATACCCGAAAATCCATCTTATACTGAAAAATCTCTTAATACCAGAAGAATTGAAGACGGAATCACCTCACTTCAAATGAGGTGTGAAAGGAGAGAGATTCATTGAGAAGAAAAAATGTGAAATTTACCAAACAGAAAATAAGTAAGGGAAAACAATATTAGACTGTTTCTGAAAACTGGACAGGAACCATCATAAAGTTCAATTTTACATGTTTCCAATTGATTAAGATTTAGTGCTTATAATTTGGTCTTTAAAACTTGAAATTTTTGTTACAACAGTTAAGTCATCTAAGAACTAAATTATTAATTATTTTTAAGCCTATTTATGCAGATCTAAAAACAAACTTAATGGAAATTTCGTAAAGATGTTTTGTTATAAAAAGTTAAGGGTTCAACATAGTTAGAAAAAAAAATTGTTTTCTAATTTTCCATGTTTTTCATTTTGCATGAAGAGCTTGTTTTTAGTATCTAGGATTTTCTTCTATAAACTCTGCGAGGCAATTTTGATCTATAAACTTACATTCTTAGATTTGAAGCCCTTTAAACTTTAAACTATAACATTTGACACTTTCGTGGCAGATAAAACTAATTTTACATCCTCAAACAAACCATAAGGAACCAACGACATGCAGTTGAATTAGAGGAAGACGATGAGACTTCTACCTTATAACGAACTTTCGATATAATGCGAGAGTTGTGACTAGAGAATGAAGAAAACAAGAGAAAATCAAATAGCTCAACTAGAGCGGAAAATTTTGAGACAAAAAAGCTGAGGATTTTCGCTGCGAATGAAAGAAAAGCCTGATAGCACACGAGGAACTGCAGAAAGTAAATGAACAAACAGTACAATACACAGTTAAAGAAATTAAAAACTTCATTGTCTGGTAGTTGTTCTTGAGAATTAAAAATTAAAAACAAATCATCTTTAACATATATACTAATATAGATCATCGAGCCATATCCAACCTTTACTAGTGACTAAAGATAGAAAAAAAATCTCTTGAAATCTCATTATTAGTTTATTTTAATTTATTGAATCAATTTGCTAATCGACTTTCATTTGTGATTGAAAATTGTATTAATCATTTTATATAAATTTTATCTCGTTTAATGTATATATTTTAAATACCTTTTGTTAAAATATTTGGCACGAATTTTATAGGTAAAGTTTACGTTTAAATTTTATCTATGTAGTACTTCATGTTTGTTTTACTCAATGTGAAGAAGAAGTTATTTTTTAGTACGTAGGATTTTTTCCAAAAAAGTTTTAAAAGAATCATCCTATAAATAAAGGCAACTCTGAAATTAAGACGAACACTAAGACTCTCTCATTTGAAGCTATTTAAACTTTAAATCATAAAACGAATATAATTATAATGTTTGTGTTTCCTAAAATATAAAGATATGGTGTGTTTTTTAGAATAATGACAACTCATTCGAGTGTTTGGTGGTCTTTATTTCGTCCGCAACACCAAAAACAAATTGGGAGAGAATAAATAATGGAAGACAGAGGGATGAGGGAAAAACGTGCAGGAAAGCAAAGGTAGTTAGAGTAGGGAGAATGAGGAGAAACTAAAAAGAGAAATGAATAAACACAACTCACTCACGTGTTGTTTTTTTTTTCAAATTAATATATTTAGAAAACAATTAAAGTGTCAATATATAATTAAATATTAAAAATATTTCAATATTTATTATAGTTAATTCATCTGTTTCATTACAACTCAAATACTTATTTATAAAACAATTATTTATTATCGGTTCAATATAAAATAAATAATTTTTAGAAATATAAATTAAAGTTAAAATAAATTTTAAATTAAATTGAAAAACTAATTATAAAATTTCAGTATAAAATTATTATATTTCAGAACAGAAGTTAAAATAAGTTATAATTTAAATTTTTTTCACTTATTATTTTAATATTTTTATTTCAATTACTTATTTTATCATAATAAATGAAGAATAATAAGTATATTCACTCAGATAAAAATGACAGTGGGTGGTAAGTAATCTTTTATTCAAAATTAAATATAATTAAATATTAAGAAAATTTTAAATATTTATCACCAGTTTCAATTTTAATTTTTTTTCTTACAAATCGTGTAGCTGGGTATAAAATGATCATAAACTGATTGAGGGTCAAAATTTTTGTTTTAATTTTTAATTTATTACATAAATTAAATGTTTACCTTTTGCACTGGTATAGTCCCAGGTAATCCAAAACGTGAATGAGATTAGTGCCAAATGAATCTCTTCTATTTCAACGGCTAGAGTTTTTTCTGGGCTAATAATTGAATGTAACACAATTTCAATTTTCTGCTCATATTTTTTAATGTCTTTTTACCGTTTCTTCAACTTATATTAATTTTGATATTTTAAACTATATAAAAATTTAATATATTAAATTAAATTAATTTAAAAATATAGTAAAAAAGTAATATAAAAAAAATCTAGAAAGAATCTGGACCGTAAATTTGCTGCACATTTACACATTTGATTCTTCATAAATGATACATTCATTATTAATTCAAACAACGTTAAATGGGGAGGATAGTACGACCTTTTTTTTTTCTCAGAAAAAAAATAAAAAATGAAGAGGTTAAATAATGGAGGTAGGGGTCCCACCTTTAAATATCGCATGCAGCGGTCCAGCTTTTAAGCGTCGGCATTTCTGTTTCAAACGTAACTCCAAATTTCAACGCGTGGCTTTGCGTCGTTATGTTCTTGTATAAAAGATGAGAGAATAAAAAAAATTAAATGAAATAAAAATTAAAAATAAATAAAGAGTAAAATAAAATGTATTTATTATTAATTATTTTATTTTCATTATTTATTTTAATATTTTAAAAGTATTATTATTATAATAAAAGATATAAATATCTGTAAAATTTTTATAATATAACATGACATAAATATACATAAATAATAATAAAATGTTAATAACACAATGATATATTTTCAATGCAGTGTTACTTTTTACATGGCAAAAATGTAAGAAATGTTACTTTTTATTTTCAATGTAATGTAAAAGTGTTACCTTTTACATTTTTATTTGCATGCTTCTTTCTTTTATGAAGTTGCGGTTTTCAAGTGTTTTCATTAATTCAAGTGAGATTAGAGATAATTTTTCACATTTTTTTCGCACTCCCTTTTTCCATTTTCACGAGCAAATAAAGTGTAAAAGGTTAGGAAATGGTGTATTGATCCCAGTCATTTGTTATAACTTATATGGAGGGTATAGTATACTTAGGTTAATTTAAATAGAGTTGTTGTATCAAATAAGATACAAGACTTGCATAAGGGTGGACAGGGATTTTCAAAAACAAATCATGTGTTATGTTTTAACATGGTGTACGAGGAATGAAAGAAATTTATGTATGTTTAACTCAAAGTCCTTTGCAACAGGTTAAAATCTCTGGTGGGGTCGGTCAAAAGATATTGTCGAGCAAGTGTCAGCCTTTGTTTCAATGATATTTCTCATTTTTGTTATTGAAAGCACTTTATTCTAAGGGTGAATGGATACAACGGATTCAATAATTTCTTCAATAATTTTGTGTGTGGTTGAAGAAGCTAAGTCTTTGTTTGCATAACAGAGAGGATACAAATTAGTCAATTAGTGAATTTGAGATGATTTAAGAAGAAAATATGTATAAAATTAATTTGTTTGGATTAAAAGAAAGATAATGAGAGTGAAAAGTTTATAAAAGTTTGTAAATGATGTAATGTGTATAATTGATAAAGTAAGTTTTTAGTAAATGAAATTATAATTAAAATTAAATATAATTAATTTGATGAATATGATTAAGAAATTATTATTATTTTTAATTATAAGATTATTAATTATTTTAAAATAAGAATTAAATTATTATTAATAATAATATTATTATTTTATAATTTTCTTATTATAATTACTATTTATATTTTTAATTTTTAATTTTTAATATTAATATTATTAATATTGCTATTTATAAATTTATTATTATTTTAATTATTCTTATGTTATATTATATAATTAATTATATTAATTTTATTATAATATAAATATATATTAATAAGTTAATTAATAAAAGATTTAATACAAATTATTTTTTTTCGCAAATCATCTCTATTATGCCAATAAAGTTTGAAATGAAAGTTTTTTTTATCCATTCTAATTTTAATTAATATTTAATTCATTAAAATGCATGAAATCATTGTATTTCTGCGCTCTGTGACTTTCCATGCTCTGAAGTATTCAGACCGTATGTGAAAGAAGGGTGGGATTATGCAGAATTATAGAAGGTTCATGGCATAGGTACAGGATCTAATCCCAAAATAATTAACTAGTAATACATAATTAATACAAATATTACCTCTAACTAATGTCAAAAATATGATTAGGAGAGACTTGAATCTCTCACCAAAAGTTCTTAAAGGTACAAGTCTAATGGGACTTATAAACAAGTGATCATCCCAAAATGCATCAGAGTATCTTTGTAGAGATTATCAGTTCGATATCAAAAGTTAAAGACATTCAGTAACTTCAAAACTTGAGCAGAACATGTGATAATGTAGGACCAAACCTGAGCAGAACGTATGATAATGTAGGACCATGTAAAAAGAGTTATATCATTTAAGTAGAAGGTGAGCCAATTGAATGCGGATAAAGTGAGATGTCATTTGTTGTATTCATTGCTCTCTCAAAAGATTTTATCCATATTCGATAGTACCACTTACATTTTTTTCTTTTTTCAATCATGTGTGTCAGAAATTTTATTTTTTTTTCTGTCTTGAATCACGTGTTTCAGAAAAGATTTTACTTAGTAACACTTAGATTTTTTTTGGTTAAGTCATGTGTATCGGTTTGATACTGTCTGTACGTATGATATTTGAGAACTTATCTTTCATCACGTGTGTGATGCTATTTATAGGTCAAATAAGAAACATTGTTTATGTAGGTCCGATCTTTACAAATTTTCAGATTGATTATGGCAGTCCGCACTGTTTATGATTGATTAGTAACTAAAATATCTAATAAATAATTAGGAGAGAATTTTCGGTTAAAAAAATATTCAGATTTCAAAATGATTAATTTTGGGTACAAAATCCGTCTCAAATAATATAACCTTGGGCTCAAACACTGGTAAGGTTTATGCAAATTCTTCACCTCTATACTTTCTCCCTGCACCTCTCTGGATTCAATGAAATGACCATTATATCGTTAATATAAAAATTAAATAAATTCTACACCCTCACTTCTTAATTTGAGATATAAAAACAAGATATAATGTCCAATACAAATAATTTAAAAGAAATTAATAAAAAATTTCAATAAAGGTTCAAAATAAAAAAACACAAAAGTTATATCCTACTCTCAAGACTTCTTTTTGTCTTTTAAGAGAGCTCATCCATGATATGATCATCTTCATTTTACGAGGGATTCTTTATACACCTCCATAACTTTTTAAAATGGTGTAAATAAATTTATTAAAAATTACAAAAATGGATACGAAGAAATTTAAAAATAAAATACAACCCACTGTATTTATTTGGTGCATTGTTGAAGATTTTATGGTGATATAATGGTCATCGGTCATTAATAGTGGTTCGTGTGGTAGTTGAATTGTTTGTCTAGATAGGTGGTTAAAGGTTGATTCTATTCATAATATTGTAATTAAATTTTTTGTATAACAAATTGTGAAATTTAGTATCAAAATGTATACTGAATTTGAATTATGAGGTTGAATCCGATATACATTTTTTTATGGGATTACACATCATATTGCAGAATCTAATATACTTTTTGTATATCAAAATAAACCTAATCCGGTATATTAATTGAATATCAGATTCTACAGTCCGGTTTACAATCCAGTATATAAAACCATGTATACCCAAATCATAAAATATGTATACTGGATTATGCAATTTGATAGCCTGTAAATTTTTCTCACTCCCTACTGCTGTCGACAATAGTGTCTTCCTACCAAATTGGTGCCTCCAGCCCTTAATCCAAGATTTGAGATCTCAATTTCAGCAAACACAATATTCCTCTCTGCAAATGGGGTGTCACATGAATTCGTTCCTATAAACAAATATATTAACAATGATGATGAACCTAACAAACGCCGATGAAGAGGTGCATGAATGCCGGTGACAGAGGTGCAAGAACGCCACTAATGATAGAGGTGTAGGGAGACGAAGCAGCAAGAACGTCGCTGGTGAAAGAAGTGCATGGAGACGAAGCAACAAGAACGCCGCTGGTGAAAGAAGTGCATGGAGACGAAGCACCAACACGTTTTGCAAAGTATATGAAAGACATAGCTGGAATATACTATTATGTATCAGGGGTAATTTGGATATTTTAATTTTTATATGGAGTTGCAGGAGAAATCATGGAGGTGCAGGAAAAATCCGTTTCATTTCAAACTTCAATTTCATCAACCTACATTACAGATGGAGGATACATAGGTTAGTTAAAGAATACAAATAATTCATAACTTGTTTTATTGGTGGATACACCTTCACAAACAAGATTATTACTTTATATATAAAGAGTTAAGGAGTTGTTTGGTTCGAACAAAATAAATGTCTTAAAATTATACTTTAAAGAAAAAAAACATGTTTGTGTTTTCTATATTTTTATTTACTGGAGAATGGAAAAAATATTAAGAGATATATTTTTGGTATTTTATGCTATTTTTTTTTTCATTCTTATGATTCTTGGTCCTTGGTCTTGATATTGATTTTTAAGTTCTGCCTCTTCTTTATTTTTTATTTTTTTTAGTCCTTGTAGTAACTTCGCCTTCTTGTAACATATATTTTCATTACGGTCTTATTTATACAATATAACTACAATAACCAATATGCCTAAATAAATAAAGATAACACGTGATAATGTTTATAAACTAAATAAAGATAATGTTTACATATCTTCTATTAAACATGATACGACAAACTAAATTATTTATAAACCTTACTAAAACTTGAACATGAGAATGTCTCATTATATATCTCTTATATTTTAAACATGAGAATATATGTGCGGGCACAATCTTGATAAAAAAAAGAAAACAACTCAACACATATGAAATAATAAACATTAGTGCATTGAAATTTAAAACAAATCATTATACATTAATTGTTGTCCACCATTATATATCAGATCATAATTTCACAATAGATTAGCCATGTTAAAAAATCAAATAATTTTGTATTACTTTAATTAAAAATCTAAATAATAATAAATACAATTCACCATTCAACTTAGTTTGGAATATTTTTTACCCTTAAACCACCAACCAATCGAACTACGCAGTTTAGAAAAAAAAAAAAATCAAAACGGAATCAAATAAAAGTTTAACCAGTTGCGTTTTTTCTTTCAATTCAACTTTTAATTTTAAAATGGAATTTTATCTGGTTTTCAACATCCTACTCACAATAACAAATCTTTTAATAAAATACACATTTAACATAATATTTAGTAAAAGAAACATAAGATCAAAGTCACTGTAATTTGATATTGTAAACAAAGTTTCCAATCACATTTAGAGAGACTAAAATATTTTTTTAAATTGTAATAGAGGAAACTCTAAATTTAGAAGAAATACTAAGTTTAAAAAAACAAAGAACGTATTTGATATCCAAAAGATAAAAGAAATTGTATATTATGGATACTTATTCTTGTTTAATTTGAAATTGGAGTAAAAAAAATCACTATTAACATCAACCAATATTGCAAAAGTTGACTCCACTTTCAACATTGATATTAATTAAGTATCATAACCAATACTAATTCTGTTCTATCTGAAATTATAATTTTGTATGTTGAAAGTTATGATTAATTTTTAGAAATAAATTATGATAAGGTTCGGGAAGAGGAATTGATTGAAAGACATATGAAGGTGAAAAAATTGGAAGAAAGTAATTCCTTTCCTCTAGTGCAAATACATTTACTGCTAAATGAAAAGGAAATTTTATTTATTTACTTAAGATCCAATAATAGTTGACAAAACTTTAAAGTTGTATTCAGTGAAAATATGTGTTTTAAGGTAAACATATCTTATGTAGCGTAATAATAGATTTATAAGCCCCGATATTATATCCTAAAAATCAATGTTTAATTATCATCAAGGAAATTATATTTTACTGTTAAAGTGATTTAAAATTTCAAAGAGTTAAATGGATTTTAAAAATAAATATTTTATAAGAGATTAAGCCATTACTCAAAATTTAAGGCTGCTCAAACATCTCAAACCATTATATATATTGATAATAATATTTCTTTTACTGTAATTACAAATCATTATATGTAACGTGTTTATCAACTTTAAATTAAAATAAGTATCCTGAAACTTTAAAATTTAGACCAAGCGTAAAATCTTTTACCCTACATAACTATTAAATTCTTTCCTCTCATAACACACATTCAATAATCTCAGAACTCCTTCGTAAATACGACACCTTCTTATATTTATGATTTAGGTTTAAGGTTTACTTTTTAATTAAATGGTTAGCATAAGTGATTTATTTCTTAAAAACAGTGATTTAGTATTTAAATTTTAAGTTAGATTTTCATTTTCAATTCAGATAAAATATTGTTTTATTCTGAATAAATTCTCCAAATGAGAAATGATTAATTCGACATTAAATAAAATTACTTAATACGTCAGTTAGAAGAAGAATAAGAAGAAATAGCTATCCCTACTCGTTTGGTTAGTATATGACAAGTAATTTAAAATTGAGTAAATTTCAATAGCACTTCTTAAGTTTTTTTAAATTACAAAGAGATATTTTTTTAAAAACGTCTGTACAAACATCATCTTTATTTTAAAAATGTTATGCTGTAATATAAGTTATTTTAAGCTTAAAAAATTATGTTTGTAATAAAAAAGGTTATTATAATAGTGAAAAATTGTAATTTGAAAAATACAATAAAATGGTTGTAATTGAGTTTCTAAAATCTGAGTAGTGTTTGGTATAATGTAAAATTAGTGTGAGAGTGAATATAATAAGGGGTTTTGGGAAGAAGGGATAGCATGGTAAGGGCAGTGCTCTAAAACCCTAAACTGAGTGATGGAACTTCAAACCCTTTGTTGCGCTCTTCCCTCTCAACCCCTTCACTCCAATCTTCGGACCCTATCAGTGAGTAAAACCTAAACCCATTCATCCCAATCAATTTCTATCTTACCATTCTAACTCTTCTCTCTTATTCTCGATTATCGTCGTTTACTCGCAGTCACCACCAGCTTCATTCTCTAATCAAAGGCAAACATTTCGCTTTGGAAACGGTTCAAAATGTAAGTTTTCCCTCCTCCCACTCATTGCGTGTAACTATATTGGGTCTCTTTTGACAATTCAAAAGTTTCAAATTTTTATTTCAGGTTTAAAATGGGTGATTAGGGAACCTCCAGTGTTGGGATTGAAGAAATTTCAGAGGCTTCTTGTTCATGCTTCTGATTCCAGTTTAAATGGAGGCTTGGAACTTCATCCAAGCAAAAATTCTACTGTGCCCGTTAGTACGTTTGACGGGGCAGAACCGTTTCGTGGTAAATCAGGTTCTGTCTCTTTTTATGGGTTGACACACCAGGCGGTAGAAGAAGGGAAATCGGAATCTGCCCCCTTCGAAGAAAAGGGTGGCTCTTACTTATGGGTCTTAGCTCCTACGGCGTTCATAGCATCTCTGATTCTGCCACAGTTCTTCGTTGACAATGTGGTGGAGGCTTTTCTTAATCATACGATTTTAGTAGGTATTGGCAGAACGTTGTGCTCTCTCTTACTGTCATTTAATTTTGAGACGGTAGTTGTTTGCGTCATATTTAGTCAAACTGCTTGAAAAAATAGGATGGTTGTTGTTGTTGTTGATTGTTTACTTGTTATACTACCCGTCTATTTTGCCTGCATATGTTGCATTGCTAAGGTTTCTTGCTGCATTATGTCCAAACTTCAAAATCTCATCAACTTTGTCAAAACCTATTTGAACATTTTTCTTTCAAATGCTCAACAATCTCAGTTCTAATGCAGTCCTCTGATTCTGCCCAAACATTATTGCTTTTATATATTAGTCTGCTTTATGTACTAGGAAAATGAATTATATTGGTATATAATGGAGAACGTGTGGGGGAGAACAATATTCTTAGAGAAAAGCACAATAGATTTAGCTGTTTAGTGTTGTCATTGTTATCTCTGGAATAATAACAAAGCACAAAGTGTCTCATGCTAGTTCATTCCCCTTGCATTTTGCTGTATTTCTGGAGTTTGTTGGTGGGGTGGATGACAGTAAAATTTATTAGTTCACTGACCTGTCAGTAGAATTCTTACTAACATTTACGGAAGATTAAATCCTTTGTTTCTTGTATAACTTCTAGATGTTTTGGCAAAATTTTCTGTTTCTATTGTGTGTTCTTTGGACAGTGTACTGCTGAGCAATATATTCGACAAGGAAGTTGAATTTCCTATTAAAAAATCTGGATGGACTTATGTAATTCCCATAATATTGTTTGTAAGAACCTTATAAATATGGGGAAGATACATCTCTTATGAACATTTCTATTACCAATAAAATGCAGATACTGTGAGTTTGTTCACCCATGATGCCCTCTTCTACGTTGGACTAGCGACATTCTTGTTTGTGACCGATCGTGTCCAGAGGCCTTATTTGCAGTACAGCTCCAAAAGATGGGGTCTTATCACTGGCCTCAGAGGATACTTATTCTCCGCATTTTTAACAATGGGTTTGAAGATTGTTGCTCCTGTTATTCTTTTGTTTGCAACCTGGTCAGCAATTGGCATGGCAGCAGTCGTTGCTGTAACTCCTTTTTTATTTGGCTGTTTTGTACAAATTGCATTTGAGAAAGTTTTGGACAATCGTGGGTCAGCTTGCTGGCCTCTAGTCCCTGCTATATTTGAGGTTTGTCTATTTTCTTTCACATTATTTAAGATCCTAATGCTGCTTTACTCTTCTGTCCAATTACTAGTGGATTGGATTGTAACTGAAATTTGGGTTTACTTTTAATTAGTTTGATGACATTCTGAATTGTTTTGCCAGGTATACAGACTGCATCAGCTTACAAAAGCTGCTAATTTTGCTGAGAAGTTGTTATTATCTTTGAAGGGGCTTCCTCCGAGCCCAGAATTGGTAGAACGAACTGGAGGTTTGTTTGCATTGTTGATGTCTTTTCAATTTCTGGGGCTTGTGTGCCTTTGGTCACTCATGACTTTTCTTTTGAGGCTATTCCCTTCTAGACCTGTAGCTGATCATTACTGAGTTTAGGTTGTATATATTTGCGTAATATATTTGAAGGACACGGGTACATTGTTGTTTGATTAACTTTTAATGCAGGCTCTTTGAGAAAATCTTGTCGCTGGATCACTTTCCCTTTTTATTTCTCAAGTATTATATATTCTTGTCAATAAGAGCACGAAAATTACCAAAATTACCAAATCAATTTTAACACCTATTTAAGGACCATCTCACTCTTCTACTTCTTCTCATCTTGTCAATGCATGTTATTTTTAATCAAAAAAACTTATTTATCCAGTCGATTGTTCAATATCTTTTCCTTTTCGTATTCACTCACATGTTAAAGTTCATTTTAATAATAACTTACTATTGTTTCCTTTTTATTACTGAAAGTCTAGTATTAATTTTCAATTTGTTAAAGATAATATTATCTACTTTTAAACATTGTCTTTTGCAGAATTCTTAAATCGATTTAAAGGCACAAAATTTTTTAACAAAAAATAAGTTTGGAAATTTAATAAATTTTGTTTGAGTACTTTTAAAAGAAAAATAAAATGAGTTTCTCAATAAACTAAATTAATTTATATATTATGTAGAAATGACTTCATGTAACTTCATTACAAATTAATTCTTAATTTCATATATAAGCTAATTTTAATTTATAAAAAATTATTCTAATTATTTTTTCTAAAATTGCCTATATAAAAATTTATTTAAATATAAATTTCAAATAAAACATTTTAATAGAATGTAATAACTCTATTTAACGAAAGCTTACAAGTTCAGCAGGTTATTTGTTTCTTGCATATAATTTGGTACTTTAACTATCCAAGATATCATTAGAAAGAATTACGCTTTCAAGAACTGACAATAATGAAATTAGATCAGTTTTAATATACTGTTATGGGTTTTGCTAACTTCTTGGGTCTTGTTAACAAGTATCCTGAAGATGACAAATTCTTCCTCCACTCCCATACCTTCTTCCTGCACCCCCATACAAAATTTTAATTCCATAACTGTCTGTTAAAATTATCTAAATACTCTTTTTTTATTAAGCAATTTTGAAATTTCTGGTATTAAGCAATTTTGAAATTTCTGGTAAAACACCCAGATGAGGCCATCCGGTTCTCATTTTTTGAAATTTAAGAACCGGACAGCCTGACGTCCGGTTCATAAATTGTTAACCGGATGGACTGGATGGGAGGTGTCATCCGGTTTGTAAGTTGTGAACCGGACGCCACCCCGTCCGGTTTATGAATTTCAAACCGGATGGGTGGTAGGTGGACCTCATCCAGTTTGTAAATTTGTGAACCGCATAAGGGTGCCATCCGATTCACATTTTTTTAATTTTTTTTAAAGTGTACTGTGATAGATTGGTGAGGAGAAGAGAAGTTGGTTAGCTGTTACCTATCACCACCCAATTAAAATTAATATAGATTGGGGAGGAGTAGAGGAGTTTAAATTAATTTAATTAAGGCAAATGAAAAGTCAAAGAGACACTGTGTGAAATGCAGTAGAGGAAACTCTTCTTTGACTCTTCATTTGCCTATTAATTTAGTTTTATGAAACCCACCAATGAATTGATGAAATGGAGCAGGAGAGAGGAGAGACTCTTTATTTAAGATGGGGTTGGGGTTGGAAATTGAAATGAGAAGTAAACACAGCAGTAAAAGAAGAGACTATTCATTTCTTTTTTACTTTCAAGTACATTAATGCTCCTCACCAATCTGTCACAATGCATTTAAAAAAAAAATTGAAAAAATGTGAACTGGATGGCACCCTTATCCGGTTCACAAATTTACAAACCGGATGAGGTCTACCTACCACCCATCTGGTGGGTGACATCCGGTTCACAACTTACAAACCGAATGACACCCCCTATCTAGTTCATCCGGTTAACAATTTATGAATCGGACGTCAGACTGTCCGGTTCTCAAATTTCATTTCAAGAAATAAGAACCGGATGGCCTCATCCGGGTGTCCTATCAGAAATTTTAAAGTTGTTTAATAAAAGAAGAATATTTGGATAATTTTAACAACGACAGTTGTGGAATTAAAATTTTGTATGGGGGTGGAGGAAGAGGGTATGGGGCTGGAGGAAGAATTTGTCCCTGAAGATAGAGATGAAAAAAAAACTAAATTTTCACGAACTGAAACAAAAACTGAACGACTGATATAAAATCTTAGTTCTGTTATTAAGGACACTGGTTCGTTAAGACGTTAAAAAAAGAAAAGTTTTCTTTAGGATCATACATAGACAAAAAAAATTACAAAAGATTGTATTTTTTATGCATATTAACAAAATATACTTTTAAATTTCTTAAACAGTGTTTCGGGTCGCTTATTTACATACCGTCAATTCTCTAAAAATAATCAAGTAGTGTAATTTTTAGAATAGTCACTGTAAAAGTTTATTATAAACATTTGAAAATTATTGAATTCATGAGCTACCAAATAGTACTAAAACTATTAAAATTAGACATGAGCGACATATTGACCGCATTCCTTCTAGGATGCATTACGGTGCTTGTCTTAAAACCACAAAAATGCAGTTCTTTAAGTAAATCCAATTACCTTGTTGTCGTAAGAGTGATTACAGGCCCCAAAAAAATTGGAAAAATAATACAATGTGTATAAATAAACATCTACATGGAAGCTAAAAGTTCTCGCAACTCCGCCACAGAAGGGACTGACTCAGCAGGGTATATCTTGGCAACAAGTTGGACAAAAGTTTCGTACTTATCAAGAAAATCCTTCTGTCATAGTTTTGGGGGAACAATAATCAGAATTTGTCGTAAGCATTTGCGTATAATTACTACTCCCTCCACAATCCTGTTTCTTTCTAGTTTGGAGTAATTACATACAGCTTATAAAACATAATAATGCAACCTACTGTGAATACAATGTCAGCTATTTTCTATTTTAACTAATTTTTAACAGTTTATCAGCAGCAGGCAGTCTTTAAGAGTAAATAAAATAAAAAACATTCTTTAAAACTTATAACCCAGTGTTGGTGAAATTTTAACACTATGGTTGGAGAGTCTAAACTGTTGATGTTGCATAATGCCAACAAATTACTAAAGACGACTACTTTACGCCAGTCCATTTTGACAATACTGAAACACAGTATGTTGGGGCTGAAGCAGTTAGAAGTCTGAGCATTCAATACAAAAAAGATTCTCTAATCCTTATGCTCATTTTCAAAGTTTGTGGAATTTCAGTAATAATGCTTCAGCCAAACTACCAAAGTAGTAACCGTAAGACCCTTTAGATTTGGCCTCGTAATAGTATTTACCGTATGATTTTCTGTTAATTCTTATTGTAAATAAGTGGTTTTCTTTTGCTGGGATAAATTGGAATTACCTAGTACAAACAATATCCAACACATTAACGGCTTCTATTTTCACTCAATGGGTGCTTGCATGGAACACTGTCATCTCTCTGGTTTCTTTCAGATATGACTTTTGAGACTTTTCATTGCACAAATTTGAAAATTATAAATTCCAAACTATACTCCAGTTAGTTCTTCCCACATTTAAAAAAAAATAGAAACCATGCTTCAAATTATGATTTCAATATATATATATATAATAAAAAAAATGTGCTTTAAAGCCTTTTTTATGTTTGTTTTAGTCAAATTTACGATTTCTTCATTAAACGCATAGCTTAGTCAAGTGTCTAAATTTTTCTAAAGTTATCCAATTTTCATAAATTCAATGGAAAATTGTAATATTCCCATTAAAAATCCTTGAGTAGAGCGTACCTTGCATTTATCCCACAAGGAAGGTAACAGTTCCTCCGAAGTCAAGTTTTTCTGCAACTTCTTATACATCGCAGCAATGGACTTGTCCACCTATATATAAACCGAACACACAATTCACAATGTAAGTATCTCACTTACGAAAGTTTTCTAAGAAAAGATAGGAACACACCCTTACCCCGGATAAACTAGACTTTAACGTCTTCCGTAGATCCACTTTCGACAGCCCAACTTGGAAAGGAACCTGAAAATGATGTAGAATATTAGACAATTGTGAATGTTAGAAAGTGAAATATTAATTGCATATTTAGCTATTAATTAGCTCACAACCAAAATATATATAACTCTTAAAATTTTCTAAAATCACACTCAAAGTTAAGATTTTTTTTTAAATTCTACACAGATCTCCCTTTAGGAGGATTAAAATATGCAAAAAATACAATTCCAATCTTTTAGTACTCTTTGAAAAAGAAATTCAAACATACCATTGCTTATAAGGACAAAATAATTTTAACAAAATTATTTGTATTTATTATCTAAGCCTATCCATAACAAACTAAAGATGTCAATGCAGGCCAACTTATCTAATTTCCTTTAAAAACAAGTTAAGACAGACTAGTCCGTCCATACAAAAAAATTATTAATAATTTTTTTCTTCCCACAAATGTGAGTTTCTCTTAAAAAAACAAAAATGTTACAGCAAATAAAATAATATTAAAGAGTTAAAAAAAACTTATTAAGAATTTCTTCTTAATTACTGCAAGTAAATAAGAAACCTTAATGAAAAAAATGAGTAAAACAAAAAATAAAATTTGGATTTATACTTGTAAGTATACTACTAAATACATTTCTTTCATAATTGATGGCAAATATAATTTGATCACCAAACTCGTTTATGAATTGATCAACTGTAATTCATCTTCAACAGTTAACCAGATAAACTAATATGAATTTAATAAATTATGAATGAAGATATTTAGTCACATTAATTACACAAATAAACAATTATAGGAATAATTAAAAGTAAACTTAGAGGCCAGCTACTAGACAAGCTTATGCAGATAGGCTATTACAAGCTGAAATGTCAAGATTAGCCTGCGTTTTTCTATTGCGGGCTAACATATAAGCCCGGATGACCCAATACAATCCTAAAACAAATTATAGGATTTTGTAAATATATAGTACAAATAGATAGTCTATAGTGTATTTTCTTTCCGTAAAAAGTTGTATATACTAAAAATAGGAGCAAGTGGCATTCATTGCTATAAATCTTAAATCATTAATATTGCTTCTTAATTGTCTGGTTGTATATATATTAGGAATAGAGACCATAGTCCTTCATTTTATATAATTAGAGTACCTAATTTAGGTTGAACAAATTAGAAATTAGAATTATTGTATCATTAATAGCTAGAAATGTGTCTGTGCTGCTTATAAATAAGAATAGAATCAAAGGCGCAAAAGTCACTTTCTTGACTCTTACAATATTAGACTGATCTAAGTTGTAAGATCAGCAATATTATTCTGTATGACATTTTGTGTGAGAAGTGTTACAATCAATCAGGTTTGAACAATCCAGACGTGGAGGGAGAGAGGTTTGAACAATCCAGACGTGGAGGGAGAGAGAGAATAAATGAGGGAGAATATTACTTTCTTGTGCTTTCACAAAAACTGTTTCATGCCATTAAACATTTTCCATCGGACGGATGGCGAGGTTTTGGACTATTTATGTTGACACGAATCAAAATAAATACCACAGTACAAGTAGATACATTTTGATAATTTAGTTTGCTTTTTGTTGTTAAAACTGGGAAGGAAATCCCAAATAAAAATCTATAAATCTTTTGTTGCTTATAGTTTATTACACATAATGCCAAGAAAAGAATTTTAAAACGGATCTACAGTGTTTAGTTCCATCAATGTTGGAGATATGCTGATAAAAAAAAATGTTAGAGATATGCTGATAAAAAAAATGTTGGAGATATGTTGCAACCAATAGTTCAGTAAAATAAATCCAAATATACCTAATTTCTGTACAGCAAGAGTGTATGAAGATTAACAAACTTAATTATACCGAAACCGACCTCTTCAGGTGCAACATTATTCAATATCAAGTCCTCGATCTTTCGAGCAAACTGGAAAAGGCGTTCAAATTGCTTTCCAAGGCAGAAAGGCATAATGAGTTAACATCTTATAGGCTATAAATTCAAGTACGGTTGACAAAAAGACATAAATAGAGAACAAAATACTTACATAGTAGATAATCACACTAATATGGCGTGTACAAGCTTGCTCGTAGGCTTCACTAGCCTGATGATAAAACTTCGCTAATGTGGGTACAACATTTGCAAGGTCATACAAACTGAGCAAAAAGAACAAAATAATAAGCCGAAATATGCTTTTGTCTCTGTATACAGAATTACCTACCAAAAGATGGACGATTGAAAAAGCCTCGAGCCTCTATTTGGCAGGGTGATGCACAAACATTACCTATTCTGAAATGCGGCATAGTTTTCTATAAGAAAAATATCTGCATACTTCGGATCTGCTTGTGCATTTTTTTCTAAAGTTACAAACATTATGCTGACCTGTCAAGCAACAATCCCCAGTAAACAACTTGCCAATATTGGTCACATGTTGAAAAAAAATGACAAAAAATGAAATACAAAAATGATGATTTAATACTACTTGGATAGCAAACAAAAGGGCTAAGCAACTAACAATTGAAAACATCACTATTAGTATCCATCAACAAAGGCAGCTGGCTTAAGACTATTATTAAGAAATACATTTTAAGTCTAATTCAACTTTACAAAACCAACTAACAAAATAAAGTTTACACTTATTTATATACTATAAATTGGACTTATTTCTAGTCGAAATGTGATCTCCAACACATCCCCCTCATATCAAGACTGTTTAACTCGTGTATGGGACTAAATATTTGTAGATGATCCATAGTAGCCCAATATCAGATGGTACAATAGGCCCATCAAAGCTTGCTAGAATAAGCTCTGGTATCATTTTAAGATGTGAATTTTAAGCCTAACTTAACCTTACAAAACCAACTTATAAGATAAGTTTTACACTCACTTATTTATATAGTATAAATTGGTGTTATCTTTAGTTGATGTGTGATCTCCAACAACTATCAATTCTCCATTCACTAGGATGCATCATTGTCTATAGAAAATCATGAATACATGCACAACAAAACAAAATTATTGGCTGTTTAGCCAAGGTAATGTTAAAACTGTAAAACTTGTCTAAAATACTTTTTTACTGATGTAATATGTTTGCTTACTTTAATTGGTAATCTGTGTATCTGACGGCAACGTGTACACTTATGTTGTTTTCTGAAAGCATGTATAGATGTGATTTCCTTTATATTTCACATGTATATGAATGAAGAATATAATGTACATATGGTTTTAGCAGCAGAAATAAAAATTATTGTCTCTCTTCTCTTTTTATGCTTTTCTCATTGTTAATGGTTTAGGCCAATGTTATTAAACTATGCTTAACCAGTAATAACATCATCAACTGATGTAAGTCAAAGTTGATTGGATCAGATAAACTAGGTTTTATTTGATGTTGTTGAGGATCTAATACTACTAGCTACCCTTTAGAAGTATAGGAAGAACAACCACTAGACTAAAGCAAGATTTTTGTTTATATTCGAAAACTTCAACTTAAATATGCATTTGATTAGATAATTTAATATTTAATATAAATCAGTTCATTTGATTTAAATAGTGATCCACTTGTTCAACCACTAAACCTAGACCAAATAACCCAAGAGAGTCTATGACCAGTCCAATTTTGATAACACCGATTGGTGTCTAGAGTTGTGTTCTTATAAGCCGTAGATTTGAAAAAATTGAATGCAAACACTAGTCAGTGATCAGAGATGGCTTCAAGAAGCAATGCCTATTCTGTTCCTAATTTTTTCTGGGAAAAGTGTTGTGTATGATTGTTTAAATCAGATCATAGGAGAAAATCTAGACCAAGATCAGAAAGTTCCACATTGATGCTTTGTCTAGATGGATAGATGGATTTGAGAGAGTAAATTTGTGTGTATTTGAGAGAGTGAATTATGTTGTTTGGATTAAGAGACAAATAGTAAGATTTGAGTTAAGAAATAGACAGTAAGATTTGAGTGAAAATTTGAGTCATACGAAGGGTGTGATTAATAATTTAAATTTTTTTAATTGATAAAATTGTAAGATTACAGTTTTACACTTATGGTAAAATTAATTTAAAATAAAATATAATCAATTATTTATAAAAATAAATTAATCATTATTATTGTTTTGAAAAATTTATTTTAATTATCATCTTTTATTAAATTTATTATTATGTTTATAATTATTATTTATTTTTTATTATTTTATATATTAATTTTAAATTTTATTATTATTATTATATATTATTATACTATATAATTATAATCGATTATATTAATTAATTGTTACAGGTCACCTTCAATCCCCACTTATCTTCACTACATGAGAGGATGCATCTCGAGTAAATCCACCCAAATCATCTCTACCAAACGCTTACAATCACTTGTCTAGAGTCCAACCAAACACTACGTGAGAGTTAATCCAACCATAACTCCAAAAGTTCCACCATTAAGAGTTAATCCTATTCTAAATCAAATGAAGCAACATGAAGAGGAGGCTTTTGAAGAAGAAAGTTGTTACTTGCTACACTCAAGCCTTGACAAATGATGTTTCTACAAGTATTATGAATTTGGAGACAGCCAACCAAATATGGGATGAGACATCACAAATTCTGAAAAAGAATCACTTACAAATTTTGTGTATGCTTGGTCAACCAAATCCCTCGACTGTCCTGCAACAAACTGCTCCATCCGGGTTGCAAGGGATGCAAATCTATATGCAAACAAGCGAGACATTACTAAAACTAGACATCATACACCAAATAGAATCGGAGTCACCTTTACATCATACAATTTAGAGAACCTTGTTAGAATCTTGAAGATATGTTAGAATCCTATGTATGTAGTAACTTATGATATTAGGATCAATTAGATTGATTCTCTTATGTTATTAGTCTAAAATAGGGTAATTGAATATTCTGTAATTATATTTTCTCCACTATAAATTGAATAGCTACGTTGTAGTCGAAACATACGGAATTCATCAAGTCCTCTCGATTTCTCTCTCTTGAACATGGTATCAAGAGCCTCTGAGAAGGGAACCCCAATCCATGCTTTTCCCTGTGGACCCACTGCTAATACTTGTAAATTTTCTAGAAACTATACTTTTTTCAGTTATTGTTTCTCTCCTCACCAAGAGCAAGGTTCAGTAGATTTAGTACAACGATTTCACAGTTTGACAGGTTGAGCACTTTATCTCCTATCATCAGTGATCTACTTGTAACATCTATGTGTTGTTTATGTAGATGACATTGCAGCACTTTCTCAAGCATTTTCAAACAAAGAATTTTGGCTAACTAGAATATTTCTTAGTAATAGAGGTCGCAACAGTCAAAAAATGGGATCATCATATCCCACAAGGAAGTATGTGATTGATATTTTGAAAGAAACCGTGTTAAATTCCAAGATACTCGACACCTTAATGGATCCCAATGTCTTCCTGCCAAATTAGGGGAGTCTCTTCTATATCCTGAAAGGTCAAATGATTGGTAGAGAATTTGAACTATCTTCTCTTCCTTGTCCAAATATCTCATTTGCATTAAGTGTAGGAAGTCAATTTCTTAACCCTAATATATAAGGAACATTGGGAAGCAAGGCTTGCATTGTTTGATACATGAAAAGAGCTCTGGAAAAGGACCTTTTGTATGAAGACAAAGGACACACTCCAGTTTTCTTTCATTGCATATTTGTCAAAGATAGTCTTGTCACTTGGAAAACTAATTATACTCAGGCCCAATGCAGAAAAAGTGAGGGGAAAAACGTGATAAAGGACAGAAGATATAGGCTTTATCCTGGAAATAGAAAAGTCCTGATTGTCTTATGAGATGAGGGAAAAAGTTAACACCAAAGTTCCTCTTACCTAGGAATGTATGGCAGGACGCCTGTTTGGCGAGCATTGCGCTCATTTCTTTCAATTTGATGGCAAGCATCATCCACAAACTGAAGAAAAAGTTAAATCCAATTGTATGAATTGGGTTAGCATCTCAATCTTCTGAGTGCAGTGGCAATTCTTTATAAAACTAGTCACATACTCGGCTGAACTGCATAGATATGCGAGACTCCAGGTCATCAAGCAAAATGCGCACATATCCTGCTGCATCAGCTTTCTGACCAGAGAGATAGCGCTCTGTAGTTCCATGCATTGATATGCAGCACAAAGGATCAATCTTGTATGCCCAATCCACAACAGCAGCAAAGTCTTCCTAATATCAGAGAAATTATAAAGCAACTTTAGAGCAGCAAAATCTATTAACTAATATAAAAAAAAAAATCTGGAAACTCTTTATAAATTGTTCAATTATTTGGCACCATATATTTATCAGTTATAGACCACAACATGATATATGCTATGTTCAGCTTATATGAGATAAAATATCAAAGGCTGCAACTGTGAGTAATTGCTTTGGTCCCTGAAAAATTAGCCATTAACCATTTTTTTCCTGAAAGAAATTGTTCCCGAATTTTAGTCTTCAATCCATTGGTCATTTTAGTCCCCATGTTAATTGATGTCTCACAAGGTGCATATGCGGCTTCTTTTAGGTCCTGGAAAGATATTCCTCTTCTTCTACCATCCATTCTCATCCATACATCTTATGTAGTATTTACTGTGCAACAATCAACATTTCGATTACAGCTAACTCATGTCGCTTAACATAAGGACTCTTGAATATTCAATAACCTAGAGATGACTAAAATGACTAACTCTTGATTAACATAGTGACTAAAATGTCTATCACTTCGTAAAAGCTCTACCACTTTATTTTGAATTTGGATCCTCTGACATGAGTCAACAGTTATACTAAACACAACAAGACAATTAAATTTTCATTACATAACACAAAGAAAGAATTTCGTTCTATCACGTTTATCATGCTAAGAGAGTTTATTATATACGTACTTGAATTCCTTCAAGCAAATCCTGAAGTGAATCATTTAAAGCTGCAATATCCACCACAGCATTTTTACCTGTAAGAAAGAAGAAATGTCAAAATTATGGAACAAGAGATCACTTCATAGTAAAATAAATCATAGCAGTTTACGAAAAACAGAAAGGATACTTCTTGAAGGATAGACTTGTACCAGATGTAATATCATCATCATCCTCGTCATTGTGTTTAGTTTTATTACCGTCAACAGTTGAAGGAACTTCAAAGCACATGAAGTGCGCAAAAAACGAGCTCTAAAACATAGACCATAAATATTTACACATGTGAAACATGAAATATTAACAAGTTTGGAGTAAGGGAGAATACTAAGAACTTTCACCTCATCCACTAGAAGTGGGATAAAAATTGTGAGCATCTTTGCATATGCTTCAGAAACTGTTGCAGTGTCAGCAGGATTTACATTTTGACCAGAACCCGTGAAGGCTTCAAGCCAAACAGAAGGGGTTTTAGAAGTTTTCACACCAACACGAAGTTCATTAGCAAATTCGCGAGCCTATAGAAGAATTCTTAAAACTTCAGACTCCATATGCCCACTATTTTACCAAAGCATATAAAACCAGAATATATAAACCAAAAATCAAATAATAATTATAACAAAAATTTGTCAATTGTGGCAGGTCATAAACTTCCTTTAAGTGAAAGCCAAAAGAGTCACAATAAAGATGAAGCAACATAAAGATGTTCTATTCAATTACTTGCAGAATTATTCCAAGACATCACATCTCTCCATCAGATTAAGTAATGATAAAGGTAAAACCGGCAGGTTCTTTGCATGTGTTTCTGAGATAGTTACTGAGATGTACCCAAAAAAATATAACCGTTTATAGCTCCAATTGATGCAATAAAAGTCTTACAATTTGAGTTTGGGCTTTTATTTCAACCTGAAAAACTAGCTCATGAGATGAGGGGTTACCCCAATTTTATACACTAATTTGGTTATGTCACTCGTTAATACGAAATCTCCAACAAGAAGAAAATGATAATAGTCTTTTCCAATTTGATGTCTTTACTAAGACCTTGTCTCGATCTCACCATCAATTTCTAATTGGCAAATTGATGCTTCAAGATGCACCAGCATTAATTTAAGGAGAGGATGTCATGGGATTAGCTTAATCCCTAATTTATTTCTTCCTTATTGATTCCCCTATAATTTCTTTACAATATTTACTTAAACAAATTTGAACAGCTCAATCACTTGCCGTTTTATTTCATTAAATTGAAGATTTGAATAGTTGTAACTTGTTAAATGAATATTTCATGCATTAGACAAAGTTTCCATGTATAGCTATAGGGAAAGCTATTAAACGAGTTTCTCTCAATGATGTGAAGCATTCAATCAAATTTGATAGATTTTATTCCCAAGTTTAGGAATAATATGTGATATTATTTTATGAAACACATCAGATTTATATATGAACTTGTTGTTGACAATTTTAGAAAATAGGAAAAACTTATTCTAGGGGACAAATTCGATTGATTATGGGATTGTTTCTACATATACAATCCTAGCATTAATATCAAGATAGTGTAAGCATACAGAATAAAAATATAGCAAGGCTAAAAACTTCCTAAAATGCATCTGGAATATTCCCGGTTTTGACATTTACTACAGTTCTTAAGTGGAGAAATCTTAGAAAAGATGGGAACTGGAGTTGAGCCATGAAAGAAGAGATGTGGATATTGGAAAAGGATATAAACAAGCCAATTGATAAAACCAGACATATAAAGATAGACCAGTAGTTCATCAAGGACAAACTAAATAGTGGTCCTATAACTACGGCCTACATGATTCCCTTCAAGAATTCAAATGGCTGAAGTATTCATTGAGGAACTTCCCACATAGTGGATTTGAGATCTTGAAAAACAAGAATGATTGAGATTCTTTGAGTAGCTTGAAGAGGAGCATTGTAAATATATAACTAGCTCTATTTCAAAATATAAAATATTTGAAATGATCCCTTTAATTATTGAGATACACTTATTTCCAGTATTTCAAAATAATGATTTTATTAGGCCTAGCCTATATAATAACAGCAGCACTTACATATCTTTATCAAGAAATATATTTCAGTTTTTCCCTTATTTCAACTATAATGACTGTTTCTCAATTCATAAAAAGCTGGTCATAGTAAGATTTTTACCATCAAATGACCAAGAAATAAAAGATAACATCAATACAATGCCAATAGGTTGCAATATCAGACCTCCCTACGAAGAAGCAAGTTTAGAGAACTGCAATAAGCTTTTCTCAGTGGACCCAAACAATTCTTATCAAGAATCTGCAGGTTTACAGGAAGCTAATTAAGGAAGAAACAAAGAAATTAACTCAGTGAATATATAGACACAAAACAAAACTTTAAGCGGAAATTGTAAATCATCCACAATTAAACCTTTAAAAGCTTAAGAAGGCGTGCATATGTCCTGCACTTGAACCTTAAGTCAGCATGATCTGGCCTTTTCAACTGCCCACGCTGTTTAGAGTAAGCAAATAAAGTGAAAAATGAATGATTCTAATTTCTAATCAAAAGTTTATCATGAATTTATGCAGAAAATACCTGAGAAAAGTAATTTTTATCATTCAACATAAAGTCCACAAAAGTAGCAAAGTAACTTCTCATGTACTCAGAAGCTTTCCCAACAAAAGTAGACTTTATTATTTGAAGTTCTCCTCGCTTCTCTTTAACCTGTACAAATAGCAGAAAGAAACCATCATTAAAACAAATGAGTTTTAGATCCTATACATGTTTCCATACTTAGATCCTATACATATTTGCTCAGTGAGGCCCAAAATTCATAGCATTGAAAATAAACAGTTTCCCGTACCAATCAAAATCGAAGCAACTAATAAATGCAATTCAAAATTGTCACCTTAAATCTATTTTCTTCATTTAACATTAACAAAACAACATGTTGAACTTCCTATTCCTAAACAATTAAAACTTGCCTTAATATTATTAAAAGTAAGGTGTAAAGAACATACTGCTCTCATTTTTGCATAAGTAGGATCTATGTTAGGCACTTCTAGACCACGCATGGCAGTTATCAACCACTCACATGCTTCTATGTTTTGCTGCATTTGTGCTTCATCAAATGAATCTCCTGTCAAACATGCTGAATACTACAGCCAATGAAACTTCATTGGTTACCAAGCTATTAAAAGTTCATCAAACTCATAATATGGGAATTCACCACTGGAAGCCATACCTCGGAAGGGATACTCAATTGCTCGAGAAGCTTATCAAGCTCTTCAATAAGAGTTCTGTTATTTACATTTTGCATTTCCAACTTGTTATTGCGGGTTTCAATCTGGGATACCACAAAAGGATTGAGACAAAATAAGAAAAGCTCATTTAAATTCTTTAAGTCAAAGTGGAGATGCTACAAAAGGTTATTGGGATAAGAGATCCTCCATACAAACAGAAAATATCAATGAAGCAAAGCTGTTCAGTCTCAGCCTATTTCTAAGAGAAACAGTAGAAAAAAACACAAGTTTTACATCAAATACAGGCCAAACGACTAATCTTTATCCCAGATAAGTTTCACATTCGAAGACATCTCCATAAAGAAGTGAGGCCAATGGAACTGCACGACAGACATTAATTTCATATATGATGTACAATGTTTGGCTTCAGTGTAACATGGTGGTTTCTTGGATTGAACATTCGGTCGCAGTTTCTATTCTTCATATCATATCACACTTGTCCTGACGTAGCCTTTGTTGTAAGCATGATAAGCCAGTTTATGCTTGCACCATGACCTAAATACACACTTAGAGAGAGTATTCGGAATTCTATGATTTGGGTTTAGGGTAGGGACTACTGGATAAAAAAATGATTCACCAAAGGTACCATCAGAACATTGCTCCAAATGAAAAAGGATAGGCCCAAGATTACCAGGTTTTCTATTCTACATGAAAATAGAACTTAGACATTGTCAAATTAATTGGGTAATTATTTTGAAGCTAAAAGGTGTACAGAAGACAAACATCAAGAGATAGATAAATTATGTTCACAGTTTCGCTTCTCCTTCTATTCGGCTTTTCCCTTTCCATATCACTCAGTGTATTTTGGAAAGAAAAAAATAAAATATTAGCTATTAATATAGCATACTAAATAGAAAACTGTTTGAGTTACAAAGCCATGACAGGAAGGAGAAAATGAAAAACAGATGTTGAAACATTAAAAAAATAATAGAATAATTCATAGGTAGTATTGTGTTTTACCCAATGAACTGAAACAATCAACTTGATGAACATGGGTTCCAGTAAATACACTAACATAAATACCATAAAGTAAATTGCAAAGCAAATTATGCTCCCAGCTTGAACTCTACAAGCACTTACTGATTCAATATCTTCTCTCATGTGTTTAAGTTTTACGTTGAACATGCCTAACCATTCATCCATGTCTTCCAGACAAGTTGTTGCAGATTCAAGTCCGCGCAACACCTGCAAGGCATAGATTATTAATATGAACCACTTCATAAAAACGTAATAACATAAATGGTTTGTTTAGTCTATAATTTAAAGGCATAAAATTAAGCAGAATAAAATACATGAATCAAGGAGCCTGCTTACAGTTACACAAATAAACACTAAGGTTATACCAGTAAAAGAAAAAAAAATAAACTTTTATACCTCGTCTATCAAAGGTTCACTTTCTAAAATGGCATGCACATTTGCTGCTTCCAGAGCCTGGAGCTCTCTTTTTAACCTTTCAGAAAATGCCTCTGCTTCACCAACACCCATGATATAACTGCACATTAAATTTTGGATAATGAAGACAAGATAACATCTCATACTTTACTGGACAAAAGAAGTTTGATAAAGATTAAAATGATGGGGGCAATGTCATTGATGAGGCTAAAATAGAAATCTAACATTGATAGTATTAAAAATATTTGTGTGTGTGTGTGGATATATTTAGTGACAATCCTTTTTATTTGAGAATGAGTTACAATTATATATAGATGGTAAATATTTGAGCACTTGTATTTTAATATTAACCATTTATGATAAGGCCAAATGATCAATATGTATTTTTCTCACTGTAATTTGATTTTTTTTTTCCTTCTTATTTCCTGGCTTCCCGCACAACAAGAGATCTCTTG
>Ga0099825_1001438_pt1 | contig 30437 bp, 19 predicted proteins | sample SiratroredBW_FD_76838 | JGI IMG/M metagenome (GOLD analysis project Ga0099825, IMG submission 76838) | Root nodule microbial communities of legume samples collected from California, USA - Siratro red BW | ecosystem: Host-associated > Plants > Roots > Nodule | place: USA: California | collected...
GTTATGGAAAAAGAATTAGTAAAATTATAAAATTTGATTGAGAAATTTAACACTTTATTAGTGTTGTTGTAAATAATAATTAAAATGACATATTGTAATAATTTTATATATTATTAAGATAATGAGGCGTGGTTTAATTATTTAGGTAGGAGATTTGATAAAATAGCCAAGTTCTAATTATACTAGGTTTAACAGATAGATATATCATATAGATATCCAAATGGAAGTTTTTATAATTAAATTAAAAATAGAAATCATCAATATTTAAATCACTCTCACATAAAAAATTATTAAACGAAATATATACCAAAATGAGTAGATTATTAAATAAATAACATATTATAATAAATATTAATCTTTGAGATTAAGATAATATTAGTCTTTCCAAATCAGTTACTTGCTATTTATATCTTGAATGTATAAAATGTATAGTCTTGTGTATACACGTGTTATTTATATCTTGAATGTATAAAATGTATAGTCTTGTGTATACACATGGATGATTATACTATAATTATGTGTTTAAATGAATTATTAATTCACTCTTTTATTTTTATAAAGATTTATAATATTGTTATAATTATATTTTAGTATGGAAGCAAAATAATTATATATATACCAGAGTTTGAGGAAGCTTGTGATTATTTCTATATGTTTATGTAGTTATGTGTATTTATATATATTAATTATGTAGTTTGTTATGTAAATGAGATGTTTATATCTAATTTGTATGTTTTAATATACTTAAAATGTAACTTTTGGGTGTTACAATTGGTTTGATGAACAAATAAGAGAAAATGTAAAACAAATTAGGGTAGATAAAAAATTGTAATCTAAATTAAATTAGACTATATTTCACCCTAATTAGTTTAGTTCACAAACCAAATTAACTTAAGTTGGTCCATTTCACAGGATAATGTGTTAATTTATTTTATAAAATAATAATTATGTTTGAATACAAATATTAAAAATAATTTTAATTAAAATCAATACATATATTATAATTTATATAAAATATTATTATATATAAAATTAAAATTAATTTTAATAATAATTACTTAAATTTAAAAAAATATTTATTTACTTCCTTATTTTAGTTTTTTATCTTTTTTAAAGCAGATCAAAATGGTCCATTAATCTTTTGACTAAATATAAGGTCGGTAAGACCTAAAAGTCACAATCTATTTTAAATAGTTAGATGGGTTAAATCAGACTGCATAAAAATGACTTTAAAATAATTGTATGAAGAAATAAAAAAAAATGATTTTGTGAGACAACCATGTACACTTTTGAATAGACAAGTTGTGTGCATATATCAATTTGTATATTTTATCAAATTTTTAAATTATTTTTATCTAATAAATGATAAATTAATTTGATTAAAAAATTATATAAAAAAGAGTTATAAATAAGTGTTTATCGTTTATATTATATATATATATATATTAATATTTATACTTTAGCATATATCAACTATACTGTTTAATTTAATTTTGGATTAAAACATCCCTAAATCAATTAAAATAACATAAAAAGTGCTTTGATTTGGTTAAAAATTATAAAATTTGAACTAAACTAAATAAATCAAACTTCGTAATCTGAATTACTTTAAATTTTAAAAGAACTTTTACTATGTATTATTTCTTTTAACAATTATTCCGCTTAAAAACATACCAGCTAACCAAATTAAAGTAAAATATCATAATAAAATACCTATGCTGAAAAGTTAACTAAATATATATTATGATAATTAAAAAATAATAATTAAAAATTTAACTATATCAATAAAATGCTAGATTTTCCATAAAAGTAATGTAATAGATCTATATTCTATATAAACTAAAGCATTGTAAATTCAATTAACATTTCAATTACAGTTGAAGAAATTTACTTAAAAATAATAAATACATAAAAAATTAAATATAAGATACTATACATTTAGTTTAAGTTGATTTTCAATCCTAAATCATTATGCAAACAGTCTAATTTAGAGAAAAAAAATTATAATAGAAAGAATATATATCAATTCACATATATTTTATTCATTCATCATAATATATATTAATCTCATTTATATGATAATATGGTTCTAACGCATGAGTTTGTTTAGTATTTTTTATATAATAAGTAATGCTAATTATTTTTATCTAGAAGTGTTTTGATTCTAACATAACATGATTATTGTTATCTTATATAGAGTTTTGTTCTTTCTTTCTCAACACTTTAAATGAGTACTCTTAGTTAATAGAAATTATAATGTATGTTTATTAAATTCATAAAATTTTTGAAACTTTCCATTTCTGAACTTATTATCATGGTTCGCTTGTGATGCTTTAAATGTTCTGTCCTATTTCATTTATATATATATTTTTTTTTCTGTAAAATACTTCAAATTCTTAAAGAGAGGTATTCTTGTGAGTAAGGAAGAAAACTCATATATATGTAAAATAATCATCGATATCTTATCTCTTTATCCCTAGACTTAGATTTTTCATAATGTATAAGTACCAGGTCTAAAAGTGAAAATGTAGTCTTTTGGATTTGAAAGAACTTTTTGATTGTTTATCCTTCTAATATGCCGTACAAAAAAAATGAGTTTCCATGAAAGATTGGGCAAACCTCTGACGAATGTTCTAAAAAATCATTGATATGGCACTTGAATTTTCCATGAAAGATTGGGCAGACCTTTAAAAAACATTCTAAAACATCATTGATATGACACTTGCCTTCTTTGATCTTTTTATCCAAATTAAAAAAAATTGATATTTAATGCAACATAGAATAAATATAAATATAATATTAATAAATACTAGTTTAAGACTATATCTGAATATATAAATTACTTACCAGACATAAAATAAAATTGCATAATGAGTGTTGTAGGGTATAAATAAATATTGAATTTTTCTAAAAAAATGTTTATTAATTAACCTATTTTTAACTATTAGACTATCTTTTTTAAATAGATACCTGTGAAACTTTTTTTTTAGAAAAACTCCCTTTTTAAAGTTTATATTCTATTTTTAAAATATCATTTATAAAAAAAAAAGGCAAAAATAATCCTATTATATCTTGGGCCTAACATCCTCCAATTTACCATCTTAAATCACCTTAACTAAATTAATATCTTACAACAACATATTCAGTTTATCTATTTTACTAGAAAAATCATAAAAATAATAAATGTTTTGTGATAATATAATATATCTAAAAGCAGCACATCTTTATCAATATATATACATTCCTTTCTGTATAATCCTCTCAAGATTCTCATTTTGGTGACGACAATTTTCCTGTTTAGATTTAGATACATGTGGAATAAAACGATAATGAAGAAATATTTTACAGAGAAGAATCAAAACTGAAAAACCCATAACTTATATTTTAATTTTGATTTATATTTAATATTTATTTATTTATTTTGAGTTTATGAATTATCCAAAGGGTAGAAAAGAAAAAAAAATATACCTAAAATAACAGCGTCAAGAAATACGGTAGTCCAACATTTTACTAGAAGAAAAGAGAGGTGCGAAATCCGCTCATGAAAAAAAAAAAAAAATATCTACGCTTTTGTTTATATAAATGAAAATTGTTAATTCTCCTTTCTCTCTGAAACTGGTTTTGGTTTTAAGTCATCGCAGTGAGGAGGGGCTTGAGGTTCGGGTCCGAGAACTCGAGATCTGATTTATAATTTGGAGACCCTTTTGAAAAGAGAGGACTTCCTTTGCCGTAATTCTCTTTCGTTCTCCATTTGGGTATTCTCTATGTCATTGCTTGTGCCGTTTTTAGCTTGTGGGGATGATTTTTAGGTTCAAAGTTTTTGTCTTTCTGGATGCATCTATGGTGGGTTGATCGTTCTATTTATTCAGATCACACCCTTTTGGAATTTTGTTTTGCCGTCTTTTCTCCATTTTGGGATTCGGATTTGCCGGTTGGGTTTGGTCAAATAAGAAGGTGGATTTTGCCTGGGAAATGATGTTTTTTGTTAAATCTTGTTTTGTAGCTTTGTTGACCGTGGCTTGTTTCGTTGCATGTTTGAGATGAAGGTGGTAATCTGTAGATCCCTTTGTTCGGTTAACGTGATTGGCTGTTTATAATCGAATTGATGGAATTTATGTATATAGAGGACATGTGAGTGCTGAGTTTTGTTGTGTCTTCGTTCAGTATATATGTCTTTTTGTATGTGTATTTGGTTGTTTTTTTATAATAATGATGATGATGATGCATGGTTAATGTTTCTTAAATTTTTCTTTTTGATTTGTGATTTAGCATTTGTATACCTGGTTCTTGAGCCTGTGGATCAAAATATTGAACTGTATATGCTCATGAATCTTCCCTTTATTGCTTTGGAATTATTAGGTTCCTTGGATTTTGTGAGGCTGTCTTGTAGCTGGAACCATGGCGGTTGAGGTTGTGGGATTTGAGATGGTTCAAGGACCAGTGGAGAATGGTGCTGAAGGAGGAAAACCTGTTTTACACGAGAAGGAGAATGGAAAGCTGGAAAAAGATGCAGGAGCTGCGGAGGCCATCAAATTTGGGTCACATGGAGATGAATCGGCAAAAGGGAATGATGTTTCTGAGGCGAATGTGCCGAGAGATGCTGCCGAAGAGTGGCCTGCACCTAAGCAGATTCATTCTTATTATTTTGTCAGGTGGCGGCCTTATGAGGATCCAACCATAAAGTCAAAAATTGATTTGCTTGACAAAGAGATTAGCAAGAAAAACCAAGCCCGGTTTCAGATCACTGAAGCACTGAAGGCAAAGCGGGTGAGTTGAGAAGAATTCATCTGGGTTGCTTGATGAAAAGTACCATTTTGTAATGGTGGTGTAAAAAAACTAGTAGCAAACAATTGTTTTAAAAATTATATGAAAATTTGTGCAGAAAAAAGTTCAATAATTTATTTTCTGATTACATGCTTCCTTTATACGTTTGGCAGACATCATCTTTTAGTTATACCAAGTAATACATTTGTGTAGAAAGTTATTCAATTTGATACTTATTGTTCCAGTGCTTATCCATATTGTTTGAATATAACTGTAATTTAAATATTTATTGAGCTCATTGATGGTTAGTCCATTTGGTGCTAGCAAGCATAGGAAATAGTTGTGGAACAAAGTTCACTGGAAAAATTATAAGAAAAAAATTAATGGGGCTTGAATCCTTTCCATGAGGTTATATTTTGCAGACTGAAATGACATGATGTGATGATTCTTTGTCAATGATCTGACGTAATTATACATTCATTGCAGTCAGAGCGAGCCGAGTTGATTTCTCAAATCAAGTCTCTAAGAGGTGATAGTAGGCAATTTCAGAATATTGTGGATGAGAAAATAAAAGAGATAGAACCTTTGCAGCAAGCACTGGGCAAGCTGCGCAATACAAATAATGCGGGTCGTGGTGGTTTGTGTTCATCTGAGGAAGAACTTAATAGTATTGTATGTTATGAGTCTGAGTTTCTTTTAGTAGAGTTCATCAATTTTGTCTTGGTATCCCAACATGCATTCTCCATTACTCACTACTCCTGTGTGGTTGACGGTTGCAGATATATAGTTTGCAGTACCGCATACAGCATGAGAGCATTCCATTGACTGAGGAAAAACAGCTCCTCCGTGAAATCAAACAGCTTGAGGGGACAAGGGAGAAAGTTATTGCCAATGCTGCAATGAGAACCAAGTTACAGGAGTCTATGGGGCAGAAAGAAGCCATTCAAGATCAGGTCAAGGTAAGATGGTTTTACTAGTTTGTGCAAATGAGTTTCCCCTTGTTGAAACTATTTTTTAGTAAATGTGTATTATTATTCAAAAGGTTATTGAGAAATTAACTTCCATTGCAGCTTATAGGCGGGGATTTGGATGGAGTGAAGAAAGAGAGAGAAGTAATTCGGTCCAAAATCAAGCAAATTGATGATGCCCTGAAAGCCATTGACAAGGATATTCAGTCTCTGCAGGAGGAACTGACAGCTGTATCTCAGAAAAGGGACAAATCTTATGAGAGCATGCAGCAGCTGAAAAAACAGCGTGAGGAGGGGGTATGTTTCACTTTAAAATATCAGCACTCCAGGGTTGATTTCTTTGGGAAGTGCTTGGTAAACTAGGTGGAAAATTATAGGTGGAAAATTATATGGATAAATTTTTTAAGACTGAATGAAACATGTGCTAAACTAATTTGTTTATTTCAGTCCTATGTAGCACTGTGGAATAATATCTGAATTTGCATTGATATTTTCTTTTTCAGAATTCCTATTTCTACCAAAGTCGTACAGTTCTGAACAAAGCAAGGGATCTGGCTGCCAAGAAAGATATTAATGCCCTTGATGAAGTTTTTCAGACAGAGGTCTGTCCTCATAATGTTGCTTTAACCTTCTGATCACTTTTTCCTGCTTTTTTTTTTTTTTTACTGATGGTTGTGATTGAATCTTATATTTTACTCCTGTCAGGTTGAGAAATTTATGGCACTGTGGAACAAGGACAAAGCATTTAGGAATGATTATGAGAAAAGAATTTTGGCCTCATTGGATATGCGCCAGTTAAGTCGGGATGGACGGATGAGGAACCCAGATGAAAAGCCAATACTGGAAGAACCAAAGCCTGCTGAAGCTGAAGCAATACCAAAAGCTGTTCCAAAACAGCCAAAGGAGGAGCCTAAGCCTTCTCCACAAGAAACTGTGTCTGCTCAGAAAGAATCCAAAAACAAAGGGATAGATTTGAAATCCAAACCAGACATTAAGGATTCAGCAGTAACTGATGAATATGAATTTGAAAATCCCAAAAAGGCTACCCCTGCCAAGGAGCCTGAAATTGATCCTGCAAAGCTGAAAGAGATGAAGCGTGAGGAGGAAATTTTGAAAGCAAAGCAGGCTCTGGAAAGAAAGAAGAAGTTAGCTGACAAAGCTGCAGCCAAAGCAGCAATCAGAGCACAAAAGGAAGCTGAGAAGAAGCTTAAGGTGATTCAATTGTTCAGTTCTCTTTGTCATTCTATAATTATACATTTTCCAAAACCTGAAACTGGTTTTTATAGGACCGTGAGAAGAAAGCAAAGAAGAAAGCTTCGGGTGCTGGAGTGGTTGCCAACCCTGAGGATGAACCAAAAGATGATGTTGTTGAGGCTACTGAACCAGAAAAGGTTAACGATGACATTCAATTTACTGCTCCTCCTGTGAAGGAAAAGGTTCAAAAGGAGAGTGGTATCAGGTCCAGGAGCCGAGCAAGAGGCCCAGATTCAGTTCCAAAAAAAGTTATTCTCAAGCGTAAGAAGTCTAACAATTACTGGGTGTGGGTTGCAGTTGCTGCTTTGGTAGTCCTCCTTTTGGCCGTGCTTGGATACATCTATCTTTTCTGAGATCTTTAGATGTAGAAGCTGTGAAAAACCAATTTTCTGAGGTGGGTGGCTAGGTTTGTGAGGTAGCATAAGTTATATTCATGTTCTACACACCCTCTTGGGAAAAATAGAGATCAAACACACTTTGTTGTGCTTAGTTCATGCGTTGGAGAGAAGTTGCATTGCATGCATACTTTTTAGCTTGACTCTGTACTTTTCAAATTTTGTTCAGTTTTCATGAGATGTTACCGGAAGCTTTAATCTGTTGCTATAGTTAACCTGTTGCTATAGTTAACTGGTCACAGGAACTTACTATGAATCTATGATATACTGAACTTTATGATGAGAGATTTTACATATTTGTTGAACATGACTTGAGATGTGATGCTACAATGAGAATGAACGTCTTTATTAAGCTACAATTGGTACCAATATGAAATAATCAATAGTGTAGGATAAATAGCAAAATAACCTATTAAATTAGGTTACTTGTGCTTGTTAGTACTTGTGTTAAGGCTAGTGTCTCATTTTAGGTAAATTACACTTTCTACACAGGATTGTTGTTTATAGGTTTTTATATTTATTTGGATCTGAATGAAAGATTTGAGATTGGAGAATTTTCCTCAATATAACAGATAGCATCCAAATCACTGCTTTTTTGAACTTTATCAGCAAAGTGCGTGTTTGGATAATAGTTGAGATATACTTTTTTGTGCTAAAAGTACTTTTTAGACAAAGATAATCTTTGTTGTATCTTTTAGTCTAGAAGCACTTTTGAAAGAGATGGTCAAACCTAAACATGCTCAAAGTTGTCCTTGACTTGGATATGTGTCTACCAATACCTCTAAAAGAAAGAAATATGTTTGTGGACAAATGTGCACAAATTTATCTCAACCATTAGTTAAAATTTGTACAAAAGTTTTCATATAATTTCTTTAAACTTTTATTTTCAACTTGTGCATATAATTTTTCTAATTTCTTTATCTCAATATATACATAAATTAATTTTAATTTATAAATAAATCTATTTTCTTTTGTTTTTCTCATTTTTTTTATGTTTTAAAACTTTTGAACTTAGTGTAGAACGGTGTAAGTACTTTTCAAAGTGAATGGATGTGTTCTTGAATTCTAAATGTTATTTTCCATTATCTAGGTATAAAAATCTTTCTCTTCTAAGTTTAACATTAGTATATTCCTTTTAATTTTTAATACTATTTGTAACTTTTATTGATTAAACTCAATTCATTATACTCACAAATAAATCACATTGGATAAAGAAATTAAGCATATTTCAATAATGGTTATTTCAAATATTACTTTCTACAATATAAAAAAAAAATAAAACTAGCTTTGTTTCGATTAATAAAATAAGTTCAATATGACGGATATATGAATGTTATATGAGAAATTTAGGTACAAAACCATAAAATAAAATAAAATAAATATGAGAGGTCGAGAAGTTCTCAAAATACTCAAATTTTAACAGATAATTATATTGATTGATAAATCATCATAAAATTTGCATATTTTGTATGGAATGAGATCTAGCGATTAAACACTACCCTTAGTAAAACATTTCCTTTAAATATAATTTATTTTTAAAAACAATCTAGTATCATGACATAAAATATTTATAGTATGTCTAAAATAATTAAATTATTTATTAAAAATAAATCATAATATAATTTAAGCAATAAAAATATTTAATTATTATGATTTTTAGTTAAATTAAAATATTTAGGGGATTAAACAAGTTAAGTTGGATAAATTCATCCTCCAACTTAATAAAAAACTTTAAGTTGAATTACATCTGATTTTTAGAGTTTTTTTTTTTTAAACTCAATGTAACTCAACTTACTATCAATTAATTGGATTGGATTAGTCAATTGAATTGCTGATTTTGACAAAAAAAAAATTGTTAAAATTTGTAATTTTTAATTTTTTTTGTAAAATATTTTTTAGAAATAATAAATAAAAATTTAAAATAAAACAAAATTGTTAAATAATAAACTATTGTTATAATAATTTTAGTTATGGGTTGGATTTCATGTTAACCTACATACTATCCAAATCATAAAAAAAAAAAATTCAATCTAATACATTTATATTGAATTATATCTTCAATTATCTTATCTAATAAATTCAAAAATATATTATCTGGTATTTAGGATAAACATTAAAAGGGTCTACTGATAATAGTATAATGGTAAAACATATAATAAAAGCCATAAAAAAATATAATTATAAATTATTTTCAATCTTAAACACAAAATGGAAAAGAAAAAAAAAGAAAAGAAAAGAAAAAACACAACATAGCTTCTAATGTGGTGTTGTTGAGTTGAAGGTCATCCCAACAAAGGTGGAACCACCATGGCTGCTGCCACAAGCTTTGAAAGTGCATGTATTCTAAGAAGAGCAGCTCAGGCTTTTGCCATATCTCACTCTCGTATCTTCAACACCAATGCCACCTTCTCTTTCCAAAGGAAACTTTCCTCTCATATTCTGTCCGTTTCTACTTCTTCAGGTCTATACTTCTTCCGATTTCAATTTTCTTGATGCTACATATATTTAATTTGATGCTGTTTGGCCTTCACATGTCCATTATGGTTATTGTCTTAAAAGCTGCAATCTTTTATATAAAAGAAATTGTGGGTGTGTCAAAATACCAGTTAATGAAGATAAAGATAAGAGAATGAGATTTATCGATTGCAGGCACAATAGGAAGTTAATAACTGTCCTGAATGTTTGAAATGCCTAATTCAACGGTAAAACACAATAATTTTGTATTCAATAATTCAGGAGATATACTAACTCCCATCTTATTGTGTCTGTAAATGGTAAACCTCATAATCTTATCCTTACCTTCATTGCCTGTTTTTTTTTTAATTTTGAGGTGCATTATGTTTGTAACTCAAAGTGGATATGAATTTATATAACTGAATGGACAGGGGTTTCATGAATTTTATATGCATGCCTTTTGTAGTTTGGCAAGGGTGTTCCTCTTGTTTGAATGATCATGTTGAACTTGATACACAAGTACACCTGCTATAGTGAAGGGGGTTTGGTACTGATGAGACCCAAAGAGTAAGTGAGTTTCGTGAAGCACTAGCCCATGAAGGGAGCAAGTCGCAATGGGGAAGAGTGTGTATGAGAAAGACAGTGGCATGACTAGTAGGAAGGACAGTTAGAGGAGAGAGTAATATTTTTCTGTTAGTTTTTGAGGGGGATTTTTTTTGGCTGGAGAGAAGGGGAACCTCTCTGGTTGCTCTAGAGGAGCCTAGCTCTGGGTAGTAGAATTTGTTATCCTTTTGTGTTTTCTCTAATTTGCAAATAATACAGAATATCAGTGTGTACTTCTATTTTCTGCTTTCTTCTGAATTTCGAGGTCTGTGTTTTTTAGAGTTAGTGTTTTTGTTGAGACTTGTTTTAAGTGAAACTCATATATCATTTATTAAAGTGCTTGATGGGTCAATTAACCAAATCAACTATTGCTGTGATCAGTGTTTTCAAAAAGTGACCTAAAAGGTAAAAGCCAGTTTTAACCCCAACTGACTTCCTATAATGTAATACAGTTTTAGCTGTGATGTTCTTGGCAATCTTGGGGAATATGTACTTACTTGGATGAAAGTTGATGGTTTTGATCTGGCTCGACCTGGTGATGAGTAGTAAAGATTTCAAGAAATGAGTGGTAACATATATGACTAGGTTGGTTTTTAAAAGTACGCTTGTTCTAGATGATGAGAAAACAGTGTAATGTAGGTTGGTTTGGTGAAGACTGAAGAGTGCCAACATGTTGGCAGGCATGTTGATCTTGGAAAAATAGGCCTTGTGTACTCATGAAAATATTGATTATTAAAATTGATTACCGGGGAAAGGCTTCTGCACAAGGAGAAGTGTTAAGTACCTGCACTTGAGTTTGAGGGAGAAATTGTTGAGAATTAAATTATCACAGGAATGTGTGTTTGAGTGGACTAGTGAAGGAGTCCCAGTGTGGATATTAATGGACCAGGTAAGGAGTGTATAATGTGGAAGGAATTTTGAACATAATGCCTAAATCTTTTGAATTGAGACATGGTGTTAGTCCTTGGCACTTTTTTCCATGGTAATATGTCTCACACTTGTTTTTGATTCCACCTAGCGGCTCAACATTGTGGCAATCTCCAGATGTTGCTACAAACCTACGATCTGAGGACCTTATGCTTTTCCTGAGAAACTGGGGCAATTTTGTATAAGGCTGTTCTAATGTCATCTAGAGTACTTATTAGTGTCTCCAGATATTGTAGTAATAATTTTGACCAATTTTAAGGTATTATTATTGATTGATTAGTGCTTAGAAAAGAGGTGTAACTGGTGATAACAAAGAAGTAATCATGACTTCTTTTGCCACTTTTGAGCTGCTGGTTTTGTAAAGTATGTATTACGAGGGCTCTCAATCATGACCCAGTTTCCATTTTTAATGTTTTTTTTAAGTGCAGCTTCAGGTGTAAGCCAGGCAGTACAAGCTTTAAACGGAGAAGTTGACAGGTTAGTCAAGGGAGTAGGAGAAAGAAATGTAACAAAAGAAGTAAAACATATTCTTGAGATGGTACTTTCTTGTTTTTCCCTGGTCTCTAGTCCATAAACATCAATACCTCACTCAAGGACTTTGATACTCCTTTTTATCTGCATGGAAGTTTGATGTTGATTATGTCAAAAATATGCCCTTGGACCATTGCATGTCTTAAAATCCTGCTCTATATATCATTATTTCATCCCTGACTTGGTTGTTGTCCATTTGTTGTAGGCTAGACGGGCATCATTGAAGCGGGAGATTCTCCATACAGATTTTCTAACCCCTCCAGTGCTAAAGGAATCTATGCTAGCTTTGGAAAAATTAGCAGATGTGAAAGCAATTGCTCAAGGAGGTTATCCTCAGGTAAATATCCAGATGAATGCTTTCCAGTCCTTTGATACTAAAATTATCTGAATTTGTGTGTAGACATAACACTTGTACTCTCTCTAGGCTGAACGTTGTCGGATTTCTGTTGGACATCCAGAAGAACTGACTAGTGATCCAGATATTATTTTAGCATTAAGGTAAATCTTCTAATTTCATCACCAAGCTCACTAGATCCATTATTGGTGTTTCTAGAAGTGTTTGCTAATGTTTACATAAAATTACTTTTTTCAGCATTAAAGGGAACTTCCAGTTTGAACCTTGCTCACATGGTGACTTCCTTGGCTCAATCCTTGGTACTGGAATTGTCAGGGAGAAACTTGGGGATATTATACTGCAGGTATTTCTTTAATTAGATTTATTTCAGGAAAGTTCTCTTTAAAACTTTGCTCTGTGCACAGATGAGTGCTAAGGTTGTTGTATAGACATTGTTAGCTTCTGATGGACTTGTGGTTCATATCATATTCTGCAATTTGTTGCACGACATTTTTCTGTTCTAATTTCCTTGTCTTCTCTTGGCCTGTGCATAATAAAAGATTTTTGTCTAATGCTGCTCTGATCTCTAAAGTTAATGACTTCTCTTTGTTGTTTGAAGAGTCAATATTTCTATTATCTTTCTACTTAGATCAACAGAGTGATTTTAATAGAAAGATTATTCTTACAATGAATCAAATCATGTGTCAAAAAGAAAAAAAAAAGTCAAATATGTAAAGAAAACAATGTTAAAAAGTGTGGTCCCTGTAGTTCTATTTAATTTGACTGGCAACTACGATTGCAAGTTAAGTTTATAGACATGACCTGGATTACATTTTCTTATTTGCATTCATTCTGAGCTTTATTTTACCATTTTGTTCTGTTTGACTCTAGTGTGCACCAAACATATTTTAAGAAACTTAGACTTTGTTTACCTTTGTTATCCAGGGAGAACAGGGTGCACAGATAATTGTTGTGCCAGAACTGGTTGAATTTCTCATGTCAACCTTGGTTAAGGTAATATTATTACACATAATGCTTTTTGCAGTTACTTTTTCTGGATAAATATCTAATTCTAAGAACAAGTAATAGTTGTGGTTGTAATAGTAAATATTTGATTGCCATTGATGTGGATATGAACGTTGTTTCCAGATTACTGGGGTACAAGAATTTTAAAAATCTATGATACTAGTATGGCAGAATATTAAATAAATAGAGTAATATAGAAATTTTTATATTCACATAGATAGTATTGCTTAAGTTCATTTATAAGAATAAAATGTCCATTCCAAAAATTTATAGGCTAGCAAGTTCAAATATTTTGGTGTGTTTCAGGGCCAATTTTTATGTTTGTTTTTGTTTTAGGATCTAATCCAATACAATTTAGAAATAATAACTAACAAGATATTAGAGAAATCTTAAATTGCAAGGAGTATTTGGCACAAAAGTTACCTACATATTCAGCATATGTAGGTATGGTAGCAAATGCAAGTTCTGTGCTTCTTATGTGATCATGCAAGTTCTGCTTTGAATTGTCTGGAGACAAAGCAATTTTGGTACACCGTTTTTAAGCAGTGTCTGTATTGCATAATTATTACTACTTATATTCAGACTGCTTTCTTGTTACTCAGGTTCGTAATGTTCCAGTAACTTGCACCAAGATACCATTAATTTCTCTTGATTATGAACCACCAAGGTGCAGTATTGAACTGGGCTCAACTTCACATAACATTTATCAGTTAGACTTTACTGATTTTGTTTAGTGTGCAGAACAAAATCATTCAAAACTACAGAAGCATCGCTAAGAGTTGATGCACTTGCTAGTGCCGGATTTAAGATTTCACGTTCAAAACTAGTTGACATGATCAGGTTGGTAATCTCTGACTTTTGTAATATTTCATCTGTGAATTATCTGTAAATTGCTGATTGCCTACATACACTTATGAACATTGCAAAAGTTATGCACAGATTGAATGCCTCTGAATTTGATTAGCTATAGCCAGATCAGTTGCATAGCTTCCTCTTCTACTTTCTTTCAATGTTATTATTGGAGATCTCATATCGATTAAAGATAAGGTTTTTTAATAATTTATAAGTGAGGGCAAACTTTATCTTACAAGTCGATTTTGTAAGTCAATATCTAGAAATGTATTCATGTTCGTGATCATAAAACTGCTTCGTTAGATATGATAACTGTGTTGTACATATGGTTGTAGCAATGGGGATGTGCGTGTAAACTGGATCCCTGTTACTACCAAAGGGACCACACTCAAGAGTGGAGATATTGTGTCAGTTCATGGAAAGGGAAGATTAAAGGTAAGTTGCCAAAACTTAAAATAATTACTGAATATTAAGCCTTTTAGTTGGTTATGTTTGACTTGATTTGGGATCAGATAGGAGAAATAAACTCCACAAAGAAAGGAAAGTTTGCAGTGGAGCTGATTCGGTATTTGTAGAAGTTCAGAAGGTAATTTAAGTGTCTCCAGAAGACATTTTGTGGGAACTGGGAAGCTTTTCTTTAGCCTCATGTAAGTAAAACTGAAGAGAGGCAAAAGTTGTACACCATTCATCTTCTATGTTATGGTTCCCTCCATTTCAAGACTATTGATGCTCACCTTAAGCTAAGAGATTATTAAGATAATTATTTTTTGATTGATGTGGATTATGATTTTTTTATTAATTTTGATAAGAGTAATTTTTTATTTAAATTGTTAAGATTTTTTTTTCAGTCTATTGTTATTTTGAACTATTATTAAGATTCTTTTAATCAATTTAAGGGAAATTATATTTTGACATACATACATTAGATCCCTTTTCTACTAAATTATTTTGTCACGATTATTACTTTTTACTATTAATATTAATATTTTTTGTTATAATTATTTTTCTAATATTAATTAGAAACATTTTCTAGTAATATTTATTTAAATTTTTTTGTTAATGTCGACTAAGAAGATATTTTTTTCTGATATCGATTGAAACGTTAAAAAATAAAATTGATAATGTTTACTAGCAAGACATTTTTAGTTGATATTTGAAAAAATATATATTAACCAACAAAAATAATCTGGATGTATGTCAGTACAAATAATTATGATGAATATTAACGAAAATTAAGTTTGACTGACATTGAGAAACAACTTCGTCAATATTAGTTAAAATTCTTTTTTGGATAAACTTTGATATAAAAATAACATCAAATAAGATTAACTAATAAAGATAATTAATATTAATATTTTTAATTAATAATTATTTGATATTTAAATATTTTTTATGTAGTGATAATTGAAATCATTTATTAAAAAATTAGAACTCAATAAATTTAAGTTACTTTGTCCTAAAATATTTAGAAAATTAAATAATTTAAAATAAAATTGATTGAAATATTTTGTCCAAATAAAACATTTAAAAATCAAGCAATCTGAAAAACGAAAAACACGGAGAAGGGTCAAAAATTTAAATCCTTTTCTCAACGTCCAGGGCTAGCAGTCTAATATTTGTTTAGTAAAATAAAATGAAAAGTAAACTAGAAATCTAAGAATCAAAAATCTCATAACCAATCCTTTATTACCTTGTTCAAAAATTCTATAGAAGATTTTAAAATTAAATTGTGAATAAAATGAACGTGGTCCGAAAAATAGACCCAATTGAATATAATAAAACTTATTTATTGATAGAACCAGTAAATACTTGACACATAATTTTACAACCTCGAGCATGAGAATAATTTGTTAAGAATTTTGGCGAGAACCATAATATAAAGTTTTCATATAAAAATTAAATTAAAATATCAAATTTCTTTTAAAAAGAACACAGGTCCTCCACTCAGAATTACTTTTACTGCTCCACATTTATAATCAAATTTCCGATTAATCCATACAATATACATGCTGGAAAAATTAAATAAATCAGAACTACCCTTTAGAATAAGATAGTGAAGCACAGAAGTGAGAGTGCTATAAACATAAAAAATACTTCCATCCTATTGCCGCCAAATAAGATCAAGGATGTCTAATCCCATTTTTCATAGTCAATACAAAAGTTATAAAAGTACTTTTAAGTTTCAGTGCTTATTTCATATATGTCAACTTAGAACATAAATTTAAACAAAAAGAAACATTTTAGTAAAATTCATAAGAAAATAAATTCATATAAATTTAAAAAAAAATCTTAAACACGAGGGATGGTTTCACAATCCTCTTAATTCTCTGTGACGAACTATGAACTTTGGTCTCTTAGGCACATTCATTTTTTTCATCTAACGAATTGAACCTAGACCTAAAAGAAAGTGGGAAGGAAATTTATCATCCAATAAAATAACTTTCAGAACTAGGAAATGTGTTGTTTCATAATAAAAGAACAGTCCCTTCAAAGTTATCACAATCAGAAAAATTAAGAAAAATGGGTTAAAAGATGTGTTGGCTGCATGAACAATGTCCATTAGAATAAATCATATGATTCATTAATTCCAAATCTCCACACTTATTTGTAGCATTGCAAGACAACCATGCTTTACCCAATCTTAATTTAGATTTAGCCAATGTCGTAAATGACCCTAAAGCTGCCGCAAAAGACAAGTAAAAATCATCCTTGGATGGTTCCTTAAAAATCTCATTTTGCCATCTATACTCAAAGAAAACATGAATGCAGAAGTGAACCTATCACGAAAATCAGTTCTTTAATCAGTAACCATAAATGGATCCACATCCCCAAGCTCAGCAACCAAGGGTTTCAAATTATCAGTATCTTCGTCTTCTGGGGCAAAGTAAGTTGGGAAAGGAAGTATAGATATGTCAGGTTTTTCGTACACAGCATCTTTTATAAAAACAAAGTTCCCTGTAGCTCCTGGGACCTGTTATGCACATCATACAAAACCAAAATCCAATTTTTTTAGTGACTTGATGGACAACTGTGAGCCATAAAGTTGCAAATCGACCAGAAAATTTGTGCAAGTAATTTGGCTAAAACATCAAATTGAAATTTATATAACAGTATTGCAATGTGAATTGATTCTGATTTGAACTTTCAAAATAGAAAAAGAATTTACCTGGCCTTTCACCCACATCAAATTCCTTGCTGGATCTATTTTGTAGACCCATACATTTTTAACTGTTCTTTGATCTCCACCCATTCGCCCAGGCATCTTTTTACCTTTAAAAACCTGAAGGGTAATAAAACATGTTTAAAACAATCAGCGAGCAAATATTATTGTAATCAAATTAGAACTTATTCAAGGAACTAAACAAACATACCAATACAAAAGAGTACAACTTACCCTTCCAGGAGTAGTTCTTTGACCTGTAGAACCAATGGCTCGATGGGATATTGAAACACCATGGGATGCTGGCATCCCCTTAAATCCATGCCGCTTCATCCCACCCTGGAAACAAAAACGATATTTGAAATTGGCTCCCTTGAGTAGAAGAGACTTAAATACACAAAATTGAAGGATTCCCCGAAGGCGTACAGAAAATATCAATAAAAAGGAAAACAGCACGATAATATATAGAAATACAGCACAAATACATGTATAAACTTCCATACATACACAAAGTAATTGAGTTTTATTTATTTTTTTAAATAAGGTAAAAGCAATATTTAACATGAAGGAAGGAGAAAAACACCTGAAAACCTTTTCCTTTGGTTATTCCTGTAATATCAACATACTGGCCGGGAACAAAGTGGCGAACATTAAGCGATGTTCCAACAGGAAGTAGTGCATCCTCTGTCACTGGAAACTCCCTAAGCTTCCTCTTGAGTGGAACTCCTTGCGCCCTAAAATGACCCACTTCAGGCTTGGTCAAATGTTTCTCCTTCTTCTGTCCACAACCAATCTAACTAGAAACAAAACAGCAAAAAGGTCTATAATTAGATAAACACAATTGCTTAAAAGCGTAACACCACTGTGAAAACCAAGGCATATCCAAATCGAACCACACCACAAAATATCCAAACTGTTCAGTTTAACAACCCAAACCTATTTTCTCGAACCAGTTCAGTAAACTGAGCCAATTTTCAATCCAATTTGTTTATTTGGTTCTAAGTTGCAATCAACCCCAAAAAAAAAGAAAATAAAGATCGTTAACGAAGACTAGTGCAACTGTCAATAACGACTGCACCAACTTGAATATTGGCTTATTTCAATTCTCATTTCTTTCCACTATCTAAACAATTCAGACTAGAAAGTCCATCTTGCAAAATGCAAGCCTAAGGCCATAAAGTTTCTGTTTATGCAAATCCAGGAAAAAGTGAAGCACAGACATTGTGTACAAACTTAATGTTACTCAGGTGAAGCTTAAATTTTAAATAGAGCGAACAAGTAAAGTAGAAGAAAAATACAGGGTAAGTAGAAGAGAAGAGAGGTGTACCTGGAGAGAACAAAAACCTTCTTTCTCGGGGGTTTTAACCTGAGAGACAATGTTATCATCCACCCAGAGCACGGTGATTGGAATTCTAGCACCCCATTTATCCCAAAGCGCGCTCATTCCACACTTTACCGCTATAAGCCCGGTTCGCTTGGAATTAGGGCTCATCAAACCGGGTTTCGGATCAATAATCCGAGTCTGAACGGCTGCATCGGAACTAAGAAATCGGAGCGGCGAGGGTGAATCGACGGCGAAACGTTGCAGACGAGAAACGAAGCCTCTCGAAAATGCGAGCATGGCAGAGCTACAGAAACGGATCCGCGTAAAACAAAGTGAATCGAAAACAAGAACATGTGAAGAATTGCATTGCGCTTACCCAGTGAAGTGAAGATGGCGAAGACGAAGAAGGGTATTGCAGAACCTAGTTCGCTCGCTCGCTCGCTCACACGTGCAAGGGGAAGAAGGTTCGTGGGTTTAGGGTTTTGGGTAACCAAAAGATTATTCAGTTAGAATAATAACATTGTATATGCATCTGTAAATGTAACCAATGTGTTCTGCATCTGTGTATCTCGTTAGTGAAGAACTGGGCCATATTGGGCCCCCTATTTTCCTCTCTATCAGGTTGTACTTATTTACTTTCTGCACCCTCAAAATTTCCTCCTAAATCTGTAATTTCTTTTCAAATATATATTTTGCCTTTGGTAATTTATATGTCTGTTAAAGTTCCCGAAACTGAGTTTCTGTGCTTCTTTTGAAGCTGGATTGCTCTTTTGGTAAGCTTTTAATGTCTTTTTTATCAACAATTTCGACCAACATTGGGTTTTTTTTATTGGTTTTGAATTACTTTTCAATTGTAAATGTAGAAAATTTCTAAATTAAGCAATCTATAATAGGAAGTTGCAATTTTAGATTGTGGAACCCGTAAGCAAATGCTTGAAGTAAATTTTTCATTTCAAATTACACATCCTGGAATACAAATATTACTTTCTAATTTGGTCAATATGAAAACATAAAATTTGTTCTATGAATAGTGTAGTCGAGAATGAAAAGTTTATTTGATAAACGATTATGTGCTTAGTTGTGATAGTGATGTTTCACAGTTAATGAATGATAACGTTTGGAGTAAATATAAAGTTTATATTTGGTCTAATAATGAAATTATTGATATAATGAATTGTGAGCTAACAATGAATGAATTAGATGAAAGTAATTGTGGTCAAGCTTTTAGAAGATAACTAGAATATGTTATTATTTGTGTCATAAATTTGATAAATGATATATATTAATATTGTAATGTATTTTTGTAGATATTTTGATGTACAAATAAACTTACTTGAATGAGTCTGTAAGATAAAATTTAAGTTTAGATTTGTCATTGTAGTATTGAGGTCTTGAGGTCTTAGACAACAAATGGATAATAAAGCAGGAAAACACATATGTTGTTAGATAGTGAAATAGGTAGAAATTATAGGAGTTACAAAATAGATTAACAAGTCATTATAAATAGAACAAGAAAATATGATTGTATGTTTAAATTATATGGTAAACCAATGCTTAATAGCAGTGTGTGGATTGTAAAATTGCTAAATAAAATTCAAAATCATGAGTTGACCCATATATTAGTATGTCATTCATTTGTTGATAGATTAACTTCTAATGAGCAATATATACTAGTTGATATAAACAAGAGTTTAACACTTTATCAAAATAACAAAGATAATGTCACAATTATAAAGAAAGGGTACTATGTGAGGTATGTTGAAGATTACAAAAATGACTAAGAGTTTAAATGCAACAATTAATAGTATTGTTAGAACATATTGAAATAGGTAACAAGACCTCAAAAATTGTTTTCTATTATTTTTTAAATACATTTTTATTGAGTAAAACTACTAAATGTATTTAACAGTGTTTTGTTAATGGACAATTCAGAAAACTAACAAATATATATTATACTTACTTGGAATCTAATATAATGTTCCTATGACAAAAAAATTAATATCACATGACAAAAAGTTGTGTGATCAAAGAAGACTTGAAAGTAATTATATAATTATTGGTAAAGAATTCCCATGAAAGAATGTTGTGCAAGATTATTGAGTAGAAATATAGTGAAAATTGGAAAAATAGTCGAAATAGAGAGAAGGTTGAAGAAAATGATAAGGAAAAATAAAAATTTTAAAATTAACCTCTGAAAATGAATAAAAAGAAGAGATGAAAAGGTTAAAATAATTGGCAAGAAACAAAAATAAAAGAAAAAATATTTATAGACAATAAATAAAAATATTTCATTGATCACAATAGTCCAATAATTTAACGATTTTTGTTATTTAAATTATACTTATAATCACTCTTGAAAGGAAATTTTAATTTGATTATAATAGACATAAGACACCTAATTCGTTTCATTTACATTATATTAATTACACTTAATTGGCATGCATGTATATTCTTCATGAACATATGCAACTATAGAAAACAACCATTTGTTATTAATGTAAATAGAGGAACAACCGTGATAACAACAAGATAAACCAAGATAAACCAAAACAAAATTAAATGTAAGAATTCAATCCAATGTGCTAAAAATGTGATTGAAAAAACAAGAATAAGATTTAAAATGCTGGCAAGACACTCCCTAACACATTCTTATTATTGATTGAAACTAATTAAAAGTCACAAAAATTTTGGTGTGTTCTTCATGTTTTTAATAACCAATGATAAAGCATGTCTTAGAAGATGTGTGTTGTTGGCACTTTTCATCTTCTGATATCTCAAACTGCTGCATAGTATATGAATCACAAGAAAACTTTTTCAACAACTTGGTCTCATGCATAGCCACAAACTCCACTCCCACATGAATCACCAGGTGAACACCTCTTGTTGCACTTGCCACAGTGATAAGCATTGGACAAAACATTGGTACAAACTCCATTACAGCATCTTTCTCCTTGCTTGCACTTGTTGCCACACACCTTGCAGTGGTTCTTGTCACTAAGAACATTGCGACAATGGTTCTTGCAGCAGAAAAGTAGGTCCCTCCCCTTGTTTGCTCGAACCCCATTGCAGATGTTATTAGTCTCACGATTACACTGTCTTCCTTTCTTGATTATGGTGGCCAAGAATCTGCTTCTTGGTCCCAGACGAGGTACTGGGGTGTCAAGAACATACTCATCTTCCTCCTCTTCATCTATGTCAGTTGAAGAAGCAAAATCATGCAGGGTGGAAAAAATTAGCAGAATGAGAAGGGTTGTGAGCTTTAGGGTTGTGTTGGCCATAGGGAAAAATATGAGTTTAGGGTTATAGTTGCTATAACTAGAGCTTGTGATGATGATTATGGGAATATGTTTGCAATTTAAGGTGTGACTTGTCGTGAAATACTCCATGATCTTAGGGGACGAAAACTTGTTGCTTGTAATTGCAAGGTTGAATGAGAGAAAGATTCATCTAAATTCTCGCTTTTCAGCATAATTGATGTGCAAGCATCATCCTATGCTGTTTAATTAATCTAAATAATGGAACAAGTTTGCTGGTGTTTCAAGAAAGCTTCAAAAGTTAAGGACAAAAAAGTGAAAATGAGATTTTAATTAGAGTTAAATGCAATATAAAAATAAATGTTGTTAGCTTGTACAATTAGGATTTTTCAGATGAATATTTAAGCTTAATTTGTTAGAAACTCTTTTAATACTACTATTATATATACAATAATACAATACAGGAGAATGTGATAATCTTCTTTTTCCAATTTTAATCTGGGAATCATATTTTTCAATAATCACGTTTGTAACTTTTAGAAACATTTTATAAACGTGTTTAATTTGTTAAAAAGGATTATTTGGAACGTTATCACGAGTATGAGTATGGCTTAAGGCCTTTTCACTTTTTATTTGAATTTTATATTTTTCATCCCTTTTACATCTTATTCAAAAACACACTTGTAATATATAAAATAAAAAATTAAACCTTCTCAATCATGAGAAAAGAATCATCATCTAGGTTTGAAACAAACCTAATAGCATACTACTAGTAATTAAAATTTCAAGAAACATGAAGAACAATATTAGACAATGGAATACCTACTATATATTAGGGATGAAGAGTGGAACCCATACTAGTAAAAATATTTATCCATTTCTGTAGACTAAATATTTATATGTAAATCATCATCTGTAAAATTTATGATAAGGTTATACTTTTAATAACATATTTAAATATTTTCTATTACGCATTTGAGTAATTTAATAGTAAAGTTTTAATTTATTTGTACTATTTGGTTTCTAAATTGAAAAAAATTATTATTATAAACAATGCTAAAAGTAGAAATTTTTTTACTTTTATATTTTTGAGCAATATGATTATTTTATGTATGGGATACATATCATGATCAATTTTTTTTAATATTTTTTAAGTTTTTAGATATGTATTCTACAGTTTCTCTATTTTTTATAATTATAATATTATATATATATATATGTTACTATTTATTTTTATAAATATGTTTTATTGGTCTTTGAATCAAAGAAATAAATCGTTTTAATTTTCATATGGGATGTGTTATATCCTAAGTGGTAAAATGAAAACAAATAGTAAACTTTTTTTTTGTTAAAAAATTATAAAATTTTTATTTTATATATTTATATAGTAGAGATGTCTTTGAAAGAATTATCCGAAATTAAATTGTAGTTTATAACAAATATCTATATAATTTTAAATTTTTATAAGTAATAAATGCAAGCTAAAATAACAATTCTGAAATTTTAAAATATGATCTTTTAAACACCATAATAAACTTACATATTTTAATAATTTCTACTTAATACTTATATGAATAATTCTGTGGAGCTGAAGATGAGTAGTTTATTCTTTAGAAGAAAAGGGTTTTATAATACCTACTTACCTGTGATCTCTACCTACTAACCTACTACTATGTGAGATGTAAGGTAGTTGCATGTGTAGAGGATCCTTTTTTCCGGCGATAAGTCCGTGGAAGCCATTGCTGCTTATACAATTGTCAACCATCAACATCACAGTTGAACTTTCTTCCAACGAATCAGGACCGTTTAAAAGGTTGAATCTGTAAAAACTGTAGCAAAAGTAGGGTTGACCTTGACTTTAGTTTCATCTTCTGGGTTGTTGCATTGCCCTTATTAACTTGTTGAGTGTTGATTCTTCAAACTTTTCAAGACCATAGACTTGCAAAAGGGAATTTAGCAAATTGCCCTTAATTATGCTACTAACATTGATTATCTTGATTAATTAGGTTATATCATAGCTTGATTTACACAATAGCTTATCAGTTTATCATGGTGACATCATTATTACCAAATACAATACAAAATAATATCATTATTACCAAATACAATGCATGATAATAATGTGTATCGATGAGGCAAACCCACTAATAGATGAAAAAAAAATAGGGTGAGAAAATTTTCTGTAAATAGAGTGGTGTAATAACCTTTTTTATATTTTTACTTTTTCTTATAAATCTGCTGATGTTGGTATGCAAATTTGCTCTTTCACCTTTTGTAATCTTTCCAAATTTCTACAAAGGACTTTTAAAAATATATTCTAAAAGGACAATGTGATATTACAATAAGATTAGAAGATGTAGTCTATCTTACATTATTTATTTATTTATTTTTTTCAAATATTGTTTGAGCTTTTGTGCGCTGGGATTGATGGGTATATTTTTCTCAGTTTTGTACTGCATTGAAAGATTTCATATACCACTATGTTATTTCAAAAGTTGAATGAGTAAATTTGTAATTGTAATTCTTATTACTGGATCTTGAGGCTATAGTAACAATTCTGTTCCGATATCAACTTTTCTTATATATTAGAGCTAGAGGTTTAGTGTATAATAAATTAGACAAAATATACTAATTTTTCTTTTCTGGTTTTTTTTATTTATAATGATATTTATTTAATGATAATTTTTTCTTTCCTTTGTCAAAGTAAAGGTGTAACATTAAATATCTATGTAATAATTACTCTTTCACCTTTTTGTCTGATGGAAGAAGATGTAAGATACCTCAACCTATCTTTTATTATGTAAGACATAGTAAGCTTTATTAAAAGAAAATTTCCACTATCTCCATTTCTTTTCTTCTTCTCTCACTCACTCTCTCAAGTTCTTCCTTCTCTCTAATTTTCCTTCTTTCGTATCTATCTATTTTAGATTTTGGTCACATCCTAGCTGGGGAGTTAGGAATCATTTCTAATCGATATGAATCTCAAACAGAGTAAGTTCATATTTGCTCTAAAGATCTCTTATTCTCTGTTTTTCTTTAGGTTTTTGTCACCAATCTTAGTAGGGACAGTTGATTTCTCTCAACTTAATTAAAATTATACTGAAATTTGGTTTTGTTCTGATAACTAAGATCCTTATATTTTGGATTAGTATCTCCATCGGGTATTGGAGGAACTGTTGTAGAGATCTTCATCAGGTAAGGGAAGCTAGTAACTTGTTTTTATATTAATTAGTTACTTTCAAATAGAACTTTAAGATAAAAGACTTAAATATGTGATTATCAGTGCTCAAGTATTTGTTGCAGGTCTGATTGGTACTTGAGCACTGAATATGTTTGATTGTTTATTTCGATTTGATGTAATTAATTGATCTGATTTGAGTAATGATGTTCGAAAGTAATATGTAAGAACTTTTGATTGTTGTTTAAATGGACTAAATATGACTTGTGATAAGACTTTGATAAGTATGACCTGTGGATATGTCTTTATGCATGATTGATCTATGAAGTTCGGACACTACCGTCAATAGTCGTTTCCCCGCATTCGACGTGCCACCGACACGGACACGCGGGAGCGTTGACAACACCGCGTCAGACACAGTTTTTTGAGCCGGACGCAACCCTTATTGTCGGACATGCGAAGAGGATACGAGTGTGGATGGAGAAAACCCAAAACCAACAAATTAAACCCAAAACGAAAATAATTAAAATAGATTAAAACCAAATCAAAACTGAAAAAGAAAAGAAAGAAGAAGACCGCGGGGAAGCGTATATGGAGAAAGAAGAAGGTAGCGTATCTCGAGAAAGAAGAAAGGACAGTAGAGTGTAGCGTATGCGAGGACGAAAAAAGCACAGTGGAAGAAGAAGGATCTAGAAAAGATTTTTATTATATAATTAAATAATATTATATTATAATATTAAAATAACATAATATACTTTTTAAATAATATTATATACGTTTAGATTATAGTATATTATAATATTAAAATAATATAATATATGTTTTAAATTAAAATAATATAATATACTTCTTAAATTTTTTTATAATTATTATTAATATAATAATTTATATGAAATTATATTAAAAAATATATTATTAATTATATTAAAAATATATTATAAATTATATTAAAAATATATTATATTAATTTCCCTGTATCTGATATTGTGCAACTATATAAAGTGGCGAAGTTTTCTTTTCTTTATATTATTGAAATTGAAATGGAAAGTGAATGAATAGATTAATGAAAATTGATGTGAACTATATGTGATGTGTAGGCATAATGTTTTTAGGAAATAGAACATTTATGCTGAGAAATAGAATGTGTATTGTCTAAGGATTTGATTTAACGATTGATATCCTTACTCTCTACTAGTAATAGAAATCAAATAGATGAATATTATTAGGTGGTGAGAGACAAAGGAGGTTTATATGACTGAAACTGCAACTTGAAAGAAGGTTGGTCAGGACAGTCATATGGATTAACCCTGTTATTTGAGATTAATGGTAATGAGATGAGACACACAAATTGGGAGTAATATGACAGGTGCAAATCTCGGATCTATTCAATGCACAAGTCTTCCAGAAGTAGATTGAGTTTGTTTATATTATGTGATGTCTTGAGTTGGATGATAGATATTGTCAATTGATTGTTATGTGTTAAATGATGTATACGTGTGATTATTTGAGATTAATTGAGATATTTTGAATTATTAGCTCACCTTTTTTTTGTTTGTGTGATGTGTTTGTTTCTACTGCGATGATCGTGTTATATACGGGAGTAGGTAATGTTGCAGATGGTCCTATGAAAGATGCTCTTGAATGAGGCAGTTGCAACTTGAAATTTTTTTTTGAAAAACTCTTATTTTGTTTATATGCATATATGTGTAAATGTAATTAGTTATGTTTTAATTCCCTATAAAGAGAAAAATCTTTTGAAGTATAATATATATATATATTGTGCATTATGTTTTAAATACTGATTTGGATATATTAGACGTTATACATAATTTTTAGGGTGTTATATATTAGATGAAAAATGTAAAGTATACGAAAAGCTGCTCTGGTGTAAGAAAGACATCGTTGAATCCAAGGTAAACAATAATGATGACCAACATATGAAAGTGATCGACATCTTGTGAGCCTAAGTGATTAACAAGTGATGTCGTGTGCTTGTTTGGTCGAGTCGAATAGTGCAGGAATTATGGTGTGTAGTTTCTTTTCAAACTGTATGATAGATCTAGATGTTAAATGTTTGAAATTATATATTTTTATATATTATTTTAACAAATATATGTGATTTTAATATATTTTTGAAACCAATATATGAAAAAAAGACATTAATATCGTAATATTAATCATTGAAATGATAAAAGTTAATAATGTAATATTTTATATTATTACTATATAAATTATTTTATCTTGTATTATTAAAAGGCTTTTTTTTAAAATATTATCTCTTAATATGTTAATCTCATTTTAGAATGAATTTATATATGGATGTTAGATAAGCTATACCCTTATCTTAAACATGATTTTTGTATAAATAATTTTTTATAAAGTTTTTATTATCTTTTCCTCTTTATTTTATATAATATTTTGTAAGAACTTATTTTTGAGTTTTAAATAATTTAAAAGTGATAATTTAATTTAATTTATATTTAGATGTGTGTGAGGTATGTGGGTTAGTTTTATGGTTATGGTATTATAATATTTTTTTTCAAAATGAGGGGGTGAGGGGTAGAAGGTTTGAGTGGAGATTATAATAAACTATGAGTTTTATGTTTACTTATGCATCTAATATATATTATATGTTTTTAGAAAGACTTAATTTTTTAATTTTTTTGAAATATAATAATAAGTTGTATTAGAACATAATAGGTTATTTTGCTAGGTATAATATTGTGTTTTCATAAATAATTAATTATTATATTTTATAATTAATTATCATAAGTTAAATAATAAATTACAATAAATAATAATTAATTATTTAAAGTTTGATTCAACACGAGTTTCACATATAATAAATTATAACTAGATTAGAAATAATTTATTAGATATTCATATTAAATTTTCTTATCAATTAAAAATAAATTATTATCATTAAATATAATCATTTAAATTAGTTTTATATTAATTTATATAAAAATTTTCCTTGCCAAAAGTAGTAGGTCTCATATAAAATAATTTATGTTTGCATTCAAGAACTCTCCAATCACAAATTTTTTATTTCTTTTCATAAATTTTTGAGAGAGTTTTGACTTGAAGATATTGGGTGATAGACTTCCACTAACTCTTCTTCTTATTCTGTTGAATTATCCATCACATGTATTTACTTCTGATTCTTAGTATGATTTTCTATTCATCTAGATTTAGCGTTTGATGTAGTATATTTTTAGATGGTTTGGTAATGTTTTGAATATTTTGGAAAAACTTGTACATCTTAAGTGATTACATTTTTTTCATGTGAGATGTGTTTATGATAGGGAACAATCTCACTATGATGACTGAAATTGAATATGAATTTAAAAAGAATGGAATGAATATAAAATAATCAGTGTTCTCTTTTTTAGTATTTCTCTTATTTTGTGTTCAATTTTCTTAAATTACAATAAATCTTAATCTAAGTGTTTCAAGAAAGGTTTTTGAAGCCCTTTTTTAATCAAATAAAAAGTTTTTTTTTTTTTTAACAATAACATACTCCTTCTATATAATGTGTAATATACTTTTCCTTACAATTTATCTCAAAGTTATTGGTAGTCATTCAAAATTAAAAAAAAAATGCAAAGTATGATCGTTTTAATTCAGAAAAGATGAGTGAAAATAAATAAAAAATTTGTAAATAATGTGATTGATATAAATGAGAAAAAAAAATTAAACATTTAATTTAATCATTTACTAAAATGACTTTGAATTTATTTTGTGAAGGTTAATTTTTAAATAACTTACAAATATTAAGAATTTTCAAATTTATTTTGCTTAAACAAATACATTTTATCATAAATAAAAAATAATTTTAAATTAAATATTCAAATTTTCATATTCCAATCAAGAAATTTGTTTGATAAGATAAATAAAATAACACATTTTTAATATTTAGGGTTTATAAATCCTAGACTAACGTATTGTTATTTCAACAATTTTCAAAAAATTAATTACTTTTGTAAGAGTTATCATCAATCATATATATCATTACATGTAACATTGAGTAATTTTAAATCATAAAATTACAAATTTAAGTATAAAGACATAATAAAAAAAATTGATGGATTAAAATTGATACATAATAAACCAGTATAACCAATCATAATTGCATATGTAATTGAGACAAATAATCATAACTGAGATAAATAATCGATTATGCTGAAATATTTTATAGGATTATTTAAGGAACACACCACTTATCTAAATGTTTCAATTTTTTTCTCTCCTGGAGATTTCATCGAAATAGAAATTTTAAAAAACATTTGATTGGAGTAAAATTTAATTTATTATTTTTTTTACTTTTTTTATTTTCTCAAAATATTAATATAAGAATAATTCAAATATTTATTTGATTGAAAGAGTAATTTCAATTCTTACAAGATATATAGAATGCATTACACTACTAGAATAGGACTGCTTCTTCCTGCACCTCCATATCATCTTCCTGCACCTCCATAGTCTAGGCAAATTTACCATTTAACCTTTTTTAAAACATTTCATATCCCATAATACCTTCTACCACCCTTCACATCATTTCTTCCTCAACTTTGCATGCACCCCATTCCAACGCCACTGCACTCCATTCGACGGCGGCTGCACCTCCCCCTCCACCTCCACCTCCACTTTTACTGTCAGTGTTTGTATCCCAGTTTGCCTACATTGAGTGCACCTTGGTTGCTTGGTTGTTGGCTTGGTTCTCTATCATTGTTCTCCATTCATGGTTCGTGAAAACCGTAACCCACAAACTTCAACTTCCATCATTTTGGCACCCATTCAAGCAATTGAAAAGAAGGTAAGCATCATTGTAAGTTTAATTTTAGATTGTAGAGGTAGTTGTGGTGGATTGGTGGCGGAAGACGGCGGTGGTCGACTTTTTTTTCACTGTCAAACTGTTCTACGATTTGTAGAAACCTTAGGTAATTCAAATTTTCTCTTCTGCGGTTTGTACAAACCGTAAAACAGTAGAAATTTTTTTCTGTTCTGCGGTTTATACAAGCCGTAGAAGAAAAAAAAAATTCTACTACTCTACGGTTTGTACAAACCGCAGAAGAAAAAAAAATTTGCGACTGTTATACGGTTTGTACAAACCGCAGAACAGAAAAATATGTTCTTACGACTTCTACAAACCGTAGACAAAAAAATGTTCTACGGTTTGTCGAAGCTGTAAGTAGTAACAAAAATGCAAACTTCTACGGTTTCTACAAACTGTAATGTCTATTACTTTTACGGTTTCTACAAATCGTAGAGTTCTCTTATACACCTATGAACTTACGGTTTGTACAAACCGTAAGCTCTTACGAATGTTAAAATAACTACAGTTTGTGTAATCCGTAAGAGGCATAAATCTTGATTTTAAACTTACGGCTTACAGAATCCGTAAATATTAAAC